>Ga0209700_102796_pt1 | contig 34769 bp, 14 predicted proteins | sample SiratroredBW_FD_187528 | JGI IMG/M metagenome (GOLD analysis project Ga0209700, IMG submission 187528) | Root nodule microbial communities of legume samples collected from California, USA - Siratro red BW (SPAdes) (version 2) | ecosystem: Host-associated > Plants > Roots > Nodule | place: USA...
ATTTATGTGGTTAATAACACTATACAATCTCTCCTTTAATTAATGTGACTGCTATCATATTTAATTTAATGCATGTGTAAAGCTATAATATATATATATATATATATATATATATATATATATATAGAGAGAGAGAGAGAGAGAGAGAGAGAGAGATTTTTTGGATGAGTAAAAACTATTTAATACATATATAGGTTTTATTATATTTTTTTCAAATATTTATATAATATATTTCTTTTAATGTTGAAAATTTAACTTTATATATATATATATATATATATATATATATCATAAATTATTATCAAATTGGGCATTTTTTATTGGAAATAAATCAAGCCACAAATTCAAATATAACAAATTTTACAAATACATTTAATAAAATTAAGAGAATCATAAATTAGAATATAAGTATCACATTAATTTGTATGTGTTAATTTGGTCTTTATTCAGTGATATTTTATTGGTTTAATTTAATGTTTTATGTATTATTTAAGTTAATTTAAATATGATAAAATTAGTAAATGATGTTTAAAGTTTTTTGCTATAAAAAATAAGTGGTAAATTAAATGTATTCTTATAATTTTTTAATTTAAATGTTCTATAAAGTTATGTTTTAAATGCATTTATTGAATTAAATGTTGAAATAATGAAAATTGGCAATTGAATTGAAATTATAGTTATTCTGGTTATAATTATTTTAATAAATTTAATTATGTATTTTAAAACTCAAAAAAACAGGGGGAAATGTTTTCAATTTGGGGGAAAATTTTGAGTTACCTATTTGACAAATTTTATTTATAAAATAATTAGAATAAAAAATGATAAATATTTATTTTTATACAAATAAAATTCATAATAAGTAAATAAATAATTTTTAATATAAATTATATTTTAAGAAAAATTATAAAAATAAATGTCTTTTTATATATAAAAGAATATTTGGTATTAAATAATTTAAATTGTGATATAATGTTATTTTTAATTATCGACAAACTCCTCTTAAAAAAATTTGGAACTCAATTTATGGATATAAACAAAAGAGAGTAGATTAGAATGAATATAAAACTGTATTTGGTCAAAAAAGAATTTTTTTTGTCTAGTTGTAAGTGAAATATGTGAAATGTGCATAAAAAAGTTCATCATATTATATTCTGATTAATATTGTAAGAACAAATCGATAATCCAAATGATTCGGTGCAGTAGAAATTATATAAGCCTCTAACATTTCGTTGTTTAAAAAAAATATTTATTGTTAATTTGAATTATCGATATTAAATGTCATTGGCTATTATTTTGGTTAACAAGACTGAGTAGTCTTAAGATATATGTATAAGTGTTACTGTAAAATCTATAGAATGCAATCTTCTTAAAAAAATGTAATCTTATTGGCAAAATAACGATTTGAAATGGAATAAGAACTTGTTTTCCATAAGCTCAAATATATTTTATTCCAACATAAAACCCCAAGTCAATTTGTTAATTTAATTTACCTTTCATTAATTGAAACCGCGTTGAAAATTGGAAAGGAGAATCTATACCTTCTTTATTTTCAGAAAAATATATATATTTTTTAATATATACTTACTGTAACTTGTTGATTTATAATCTAAGACACGGCATAATTGTAGGATTTGATTGCAACGAAGAATGAATATCTTGTCTTCGTTTTGGGAATGGATTATCTTCATTTTTTTCTTTATACAGGATAGGTTTAGGCAGCAGAAGAGAAAAATGGGCCTAAGAAGATTGAGAAATCTAACAACAAGCAAGTGACATTCTCAACAAGAAGTTACAATTTAGTCCAAAGGAAAGGTCAATTGTTTATGTATTTTATGAAATAGAATTCAATGTTTTTACTTCTCTCCTTTTTTTTTAATATTTTTGAGATAATTATATTAATGATACGTAATGTTAAAATTATAATTATCTTTAATGGTCTTATTTTCAATTATGGTTTTTTATCTATATTTTATTGATATGTATTTTTGAATGATGAAAAATAAAACGTTTTTCTTTTCATTTTTTACTATGAAAATAAAACTTTATATATAAAACTTAAAAAAGAATAAAAGAGGAACAAAACTTAGAGAGAGAAAATCTCGAAATAAAGAAAGAAAAATAACGTATGAAAAATAAAAGAAATGAAGAAAGATGTTGATCCCAACCCAACATTTCTTACATATAATATCTCAATCAATCACTAATACATTATTAAATTTCACCTAACATATATATTTGAAAAAACAGATTGGATTAAGATATTTAAAAAATTAATAATTATTTTTAATAAATTATGGTATTTCATTATTACTTTTAAATAGTATAAACAAGTTTTATAGTATTATTAGAACAATCAAATTGTTTAAGAGGACAACTAAGTCTAATACTAGTTAGCTCACATTTTTTAAAACTTAAAAAGGTCAACCAGTATTAAAAAAAATACATATTTTGATAAATTAATTTTTTAAATAATTTCATGAATACACATAATGTTTTCATAAGAAACATAAATATTATCCATCAAAAAATTTTACTCAAATCCTTGAAATTTCATGATTTTTTTAAGGTGATGAAGACATTAATGTACTTTGGTACAGAATAACATTGTCGCGGATTTTCAATTCCAATATAACAAAGGAAGTACAGACATCCTAAGTGTAGTACTCTCTGTTCTTCTCATCTTGAACTCAATTTTTTTATTCTTTCTAGCCTCTCCAAGATGTTTGGATTCTTTTCAAAGATAATATTGCTAGAAACTTGGGACATCATTAATTATGGTAACTACCATGGCATGTAAATGTGAAACAAAAGCAAGTCACATAAAAGAAGAAGATGGAAAAGAAAATAAAATAGTATATAAGGTTTGATATGACTCAAATTTGTGTTATCAGACAACTTCTGGCACCCTGTTTTGGTATTCTGATACTCATATTATTTGTTGCTGAGTTTTGACACCAACCAAAACATGATAAGAACTAACAATAAAAACAGTTGTCAGCATACTTGGGTTTATAAACAAAACAATGGACATACATATTATATGTTTGTACTTTTTTTTTTCTGTCTTAATAATCAAAGCACAATTTCGAAATTTACCGACAAGTGGTGATTACCTGCGTGCAATGGGAAGCATATTTGGAGGAGTCAAAATAAAAGATAATACATAAATTTAACACTACACGTAAACAGTGAAATAGATGTAAAAAAAATACGTGGGTTAATGGCTTATGGTTAAACCTATTCTAAAATACCACATTTCATGTGGACAAGAAAATTAAAAAATCAAAAATAAAATAGAGTGAGAATGTGACCCAAACACCAAAATATTATTTATAATTAATTAATTACAAGTAATGTCGGCTAGATCCACAGTAAAAGAAAATTCAAAAACAAAACGGGATCAGATCCACACACTACAATATTGTTTTGAATTAATTAATTATAAGTATTATGGGCTCTACTCAAATGAAAAAAATTAAAACAATAAATAAAACAACATACACAATAATAAAACGTAAAAGAAAATTTAAAAAAAAATTAAACGGGATCAGACTCATGCATCATAATATCATAATAATTGTAATTGAATTAATAAATATAATAATAATTATAAAATGACATAAAATTTTATCTTTTCTAATGGTTAATGATTATGTGTAATAATAAGAATATTTATAATTTTTTTAAAAATATGTTTTTTATTTTATTATAACTGTATTAACGTGATTCCTTTGTCCACACTATATCTACGCATATGTACGCATATGCGTGGATTTTCTGTACTCTGCATTGACTTTTAACTCATGCTATATCAGTAATTATTTTTAGTAAAAATATATTATAGTCTACAATAAATTACTCCCTCTCTTTCTAAACTGCTCTTAGTTTGAGTTTTGTTCTCAAATTCTTAATATTTTACTGTTCTCAAGTCTCTAACTTTTTTTCGTTCCATGTATATTCCCTTCCTAACTAGATATGAGTTTAACAAAGACTATTACATCTTTATCACATATGAAATTTTTGTTAAGATGCACGTATTAAATGAGGGTATTTTAAACTAAATATTTATTTGTAAGTAATATTAAATGTTTTCTTAAATATCATATACAATAGCTAGCTAGTCCTACACTTTAATGTGAAAAATGAAAGAGAAAAAATAGTAAAAAATATGATTCTTTAAATTAAGAAAAAAATAATAAAAACAAAAGAAAATGAAAAAAATTGAATGATTTGATTAATATTATAAAATAAAAACATTAATATATTTAAAAATAAACAAAGTGAACTTGTGTTAAAAATGAAACTAGATTTAATGAATGTTGTAATATATATTATCCGTGTTGGGTTAAACCTTCTGCATCATTACAAGTCAAGTACTCGCTTGTTAAATAGTGATTACTATCTGATAATAGGTGTATGTGATCTTGAAAAATAAATTTAATTTTTAAAAATATAAATTTTAAATGTATCTATAAAGAGAATATATTCGTGTAACAGGGGAGCTTTTGCTCCAGCATTTTGGCTTTCTTATGTATTGGTGTCACTGGTGTTGGTCTACATTAAATGGCTTAAGGAAGTATCATGGTTACCACGGCCGCATCAGAAACAAGGTGTAAGGTGAATTAGCATATACATGCTTTACCTAGTTGGCTTATAACTTTTATATGTGTACAAATCAATATAAACTAGCTCAAATCAATATTAATGCATAAATTTGAAAGTACAATTTGTTGAATGACAAGTATAAGGGCACAATAGTAATTAATTATCATCCTTTTAAAGGACTTGTGTAATATATTATAATAATTGTAATTAATAATTAATTTAGATAAAAAAAATATTCTTATAAATTGTGTTGAGAAATTAAAACTGTAAAAATAAAATAAATTTTTTTTTTGAAATTTTATCAAACACTTATAAAACGAAATAGATAATAATTATATAATAGGTTATTGTTAGGATCAGACTTCACGGAATTTCAATTTCGTGCATAAATGATTCAACTTTTCATTTTAATGTTAAAGTCAACTTACAAGTTTACTCAAATTCTAAGTGGTTAATAGAATGAACTTAAGTTTTTTTATTAAGAATCAATTCCTTGAACACTTAATAAGTAAACTTGCTTTCACAATAAGAGTTGAAGACAACTAATGAGTCAAGTTTTATTTTTAGATATAAGTTTGGTATTTTGCTTCAGTTCTAGATTACAAAAGATATTTTTCAATACTCAATGAATAAAATGTCAAGCTATGGATGATTAAATCACAACTGATGGAAATCCCACATCGATTAGAGATGAGGTCTTTTAATAGTTTATAAATAGGTGCAAATCTCATCTTATAAGCCGGTTTTGTAAGGTTGAGTTAGGCTTAAAGTTCACTTTTAATATGATATCAAATCATGTCCTAAAAAGATTGTTCACTCGCTTTCGGGCCGTTATCGAACCATCTTTATATATAAATTTGAGAAAATATACATAAATATAAATAATACCAATTACATAAGATTTTAGTTGGTTATATTTAATCCCAACAAAATAGATTTTAAGCTATTCATTGTCATGAAGAGTAAAAAATAAAAAAAATTGAATAATAAAAAAAAATGGAGATCTAACAAAGAGAGTAAAGCTCTTCCTAAAGAGTTAACATCCAACTTTAAATAAGTAGCACTCTACCTTAGTGACATAATTTCCTCTTATAGCGTTGAGCTTAATTCAAGACAAGTAATCTTTTGAAAATTTCAAATTTAACATTTAGTCTATATTTTTAAATATTCTAATCTTACTTAACATTACAAAAATTATAAAAATTAATAATATAATTATATAAAAATATAGTTAAGATACGATTACTTGAAAAAAATGGAAAACAGATACTAAGTTAAAAGATAAAGAAAAGTTAATTTTATTAATATAAAATAACTAATGATGAAAATTAACAATATCAATTCGAAAATAGAATTATACTTACATTGATTATCTCTCTTACAAATACCACCAAATACAGGATCGATAGTCTTCGGGTGACTTTATTGTTCTTTTCATTGCGTAGTATTTTACTTTCTATTATATAGTTTTTGATGTTTATATTCATATTAATATTTCAAGTATTTTTCTATTGATATTATTTTTGGTTGATAAAAAAATCACTTGATTTTTCAATAAGACTGTCAAAGTTTCCCTTGAATGAGAAGTACATGTTGTTTCCATGACTTTTCAAACAAATCGCTACTATTCAAGATAAGGAAACAACCATGGGTGTTCTTGTTTTCATGTATTTTACTATAATAAGTAAACGAAGGAGTATCAATAAAATATGGATATTATCTTTACATTATTCAGTAGGAAGTTAAGCTTTTATATCAATAAAACTTTTTTATAATTTTGAATAAATATGTTTAGCCTAACACCTTCTCATGAAAAAACTAGTAAAAAGAACATGGTTAATTTTTTTCATCACAAATATTAAATATATATAATCCTAGCGCGATGCACCAGTTATGTTTTTTCTTTCACTATTAATACTTTTAAAAAATTGCAAAAATATAATATGATGTCTTGACAAATCTATTGTTTCTTTAGATTAATAAATACAAAAAAGTAAGAACACATAATACCTACAGTTACATATAAATAGATATGACCATAAAAAAACATAAACTTTATTATAATGTTTATATATTGGACAAGCAGAATCATTTCAGTGTGTTCATTAGCACTGCTTGCTTAATATCAAGAGTCTTCCATAAATGAATTATTGGAACTTTAATTTTGTTAGTCAATTCAATCTCACAAGATATCAACAACAACAACAAATGTCATTCTCCTTGTCCTTATACATAAATGTCATAAAATTGACTCATATCATATCATTTTGATACTAATTAATCGAATGAAGTATAAAATACAATATAGAACAATATGGATGAAAAACATACTTCAACAAAATTTTCTACCGTACTCATAAAAGCGAGAAATAAGAAGAAGAATATCATATTTTCGTAAATTAAAATTAATTTATAAACAGTTAAAGCAATAAAAATAAAATATCTTTTAAAGTTAACTTATATATAAGCTAATTTAAATTTATAAAAATGATAAATTTATATTTTTTTTCTCCAATAACAGATGAGAAAAGAGGAGACATGAGGTTAACCTAGAAATAAAAGTGAATAAAAAAAGATAAATTATTATTTTATATTTTCATAATAAAAAAAATTAGTATATTTATAATTAACATTTGGCAATCAAAATAGTGACAAAAGGTTTTTACATAATTATAAAGATCCAGCTCCATCTTGAATATCGGCTGTTAAATGGACCAGACCTAAAAGCCCAATTCTCACCTGTCACAGTGTCCAACAGATTATCAAAGTAGAATTTGGAAAGATGATAATTAGAAACAATAGAAAGCTTACCACACCACAATTTAATTATAAATCTTAAAAATATTATTTAATTAGTTATTAAAAAAATTATTGCATGAGTTAATCATAGTCTAAAAATTGTATTTCAATAAAAGTGTATAAAATAAATCCAAATTTATAGAAATTCACTCATCTTAGCAAGAAGGAAAATATATCCTTTTGTACTTGCAGCCCATAAGAAACAAACTCTCCTCTTAAATTTTTCTAGTCTTAGAAAAAGGACATAACAATCTGTAAATCATTCAATTGTGGGTCTTTCCATACAGGCCTGTATATATAGATCCTTGTTGATTTAAGAGCATATTAATGGGCCGAGAACTTATATGAACGTTTATTTATAAACTTAATCATAAAACAAACAGAAAAGGAATAAAAATAAATTTAATTATTGATTACAAACTTAATCAAAAAATAAATTTCAAATATTGTTTATCAACTATTCTTACATGTCTTAGTTCATAAATTTTCAAATTGTAATTAAAAGAGAGTGGACTCCCACTTAACTTAATTATTGTCTCTCTTTTTTTTTTCATTATATTTTTTAGTTATTTTTTTACCACTCTAATCAACTGTCCTTTAAATTTAATCATTAAATACTAACTTGGATATTTTATTTGTTGCTAACTGTTCTAAAGAGAAAAAGAAAACTGATAAACAGTATAAATTTAGAAAAACTGATAAACAGTATAAATTTAATATCCCTTAGGGTGAGACATTAATGTTATTAAGACTCACTTTACATATTTTTCTTTTCTAAAAAAACTAGTAATAGATTAGTCAAAGAAAATATATTACTAACTAATAGAATTTTTTTATTAATTTAATAAGTAGCTCAATCTAAATTAGTAAAGACTTGAATCTTATAATTATTGTGAACGGAATATAGCAATTTCATTCTCAGAGTACCTCTCAAATTTCTAAGAATTCTTAAGATAAGATGTCATAAGTTTGAAAATAAAATAAGTAATATGTTACACTACAAAACATAGTTTTGTGTTGGTCAAATACTAAGATCGACTCATCAATATTCTAAACCAAAATAGAATTAACAACAAAGTATCCCTCATCAAAAATTCAATTTTTAAAATGAATTAGTAAGGAAGTTATTTGGTCTCCAACTAATTAAGTCATATTCAAAAATTATTTTCACATAATATTTCCTTTCAGTGAAAATAAGACCAACAATGTATGGCAACCTCAAAGTTAATAACTACTTCCAATTGTTTTGATGTGAATATTATTATGAAGTTGTTGTTTGACATTGTTAATTTTATCAAGAAAAAATTGAGCAAGCACATAATATTGTTGTAAAAAAATAATTAATTTCTCTTGACAAATAAGGAACAATACACAAAACTTTTATTTTATCCAAAGATGGAATAGATTGATCAAACTTCAAATTTCACTCTTTACTAGTTTATTTAAGTCACATATATAAATTTTTTTAAAATTTACATATTTCTCGAATGAAAAAATATTATTCATATCCAACTGAAAAATGAATCAAATTTCTAAAAGAACAACAGATGAGATAAATTTCTAAGTAGTTAATTTAGCTACATGGTCTTAAAATATTGTCCCTCTCTTTATGTAAAACCTTAACAACAACAATTATGTGAATAATACAATTTCTAAGATATAAATTTTTTCTTTTATATTTAGACAAATTTCATATCAGAAATGTTTAAAAGATCAAAGTTTGAATTACCATTATTCGAATAACTTTTAATGTTATACAATAAAAATTAAAAATATGTTTAGCACCATCATAAAGTTTTTGAAATAAAAGAATTAAAAGACTTAGATTATAAAACTCTTATAAATTCATTAATAATAATGAACAAAAATAAAAGAAAAGTAAAACAAATTAATAAAAAAAACTGTGCACGGTCAAAAAACAAAAATTAAAAGATAGTATAAATTTCACACGATATATATGAAATTCAATATGTGATATGAGAAATTTTCAAATAAAATTTTTTCTATTAATTTTACAATCAATAGAGCAAGACATTATCTGCATAAATTGGTGAACAATCTTGGTCGTGGTTTGATTAAAATATGCATGTAAAGGATCGTGTAACTCAAATGCATGCTAAGAAATAATAAAAAAGAAGTTTTCAGATATCAAACTAGGAGATTGATGTAGAGAAAAAAAAATCATATAAAAGGAACTAATTCTAATTAAAATTATGCAATACAAAAATATGAAGTATATTAGCAATATTTTTAAAATTAATTTATAAAATTTTATAAGTATTTGTTAAATTTATCAAAACAAAACTTAGTGACCTATTCACTATTACAAAAATCTATTTTAATAACAAAAAGTTATGATTGAAAAATAATTGTTTCATGGTTAGTTACTTTCTTTGTTCATATACATCTATAGCATAATAATAACTACGAGTTATAAATAATTTATTATGAAATATTTTACATCAAAAATAAAATTATATAATTAGTATTCATTGTCAGTTTTTTTTAATGATATATTTAAAATTTATGACAAATATAATCCTTGCCCAAATACAGTAACTTTGCTACTGAATTTAATGGCTAACTACAATGAATTATATATGTAACAAATAAGGAAATAAGTTGAATGGTAGAGGCTTGACCTAGAAAGAAAGTTTATAAATTGGGTTATCTTCTCAAGAAAGAAATTTGACTCTTCTTGTCATATATAAATCACATCTTTGAAATCTTTATTTTCTTTAAAAAATAAAATAAAAGCAAAGATATTCATTTAGACATATTTGAATGATAAAGATGAATTAAACCAAGAAGATTTTATGTATCATCTATTAGATATTCATCTTCTCTTTCTTATCTTTCTCATAATATTAAAAAAAAAATATTATTACAAGATCAATAATTAGACACATCATATTCATATATTATGTGATTCTCTTTCATATCTACAATACCAAAAAGAATGTTATTATGATACCAATAATTAGACACATCTTCTTATATATTTTGTAATTCTCTTTTATAAATATTGTTCTTCATGTTGTCACTAAAAAATTATTTCTTTTATCAGTAATAAAAAAATTAACAAAAAATTAAAAGAGGTTTCAACTCTTATAAAAAAAATATCAATTATGTCTATCCTGATAATAATCTTAACTCTACACCAATTATATCATTAAAAAGTTATATTAGATTAACTAGTAGTCTATAACTAATGCTAATATGTCACCATACTGAATTCACATATTTTTTATCTATAAAACTTATAAAGATAAAATAAGTGCTGAAAGCATGAAAATGTATACTTCATTAATCTAATAAGACTATATGCATAATGTTAGGATAACAGTATTCACTTCAACAAAAAAAAAAAATGACAGATATCACTTATTATGTTTTAATAACAATTGAAAGTTTAGGCTTGTAGCATAATTGTATTATTATAATTTTTATATTTATCAATGATAAGACAAAAAATAATGGGTTAAAAAAAACTGTGTTTCTTTTGAGTGATAACCCAAGTTTGATTATCTTATTACTTGCACTGAAAATATCTTTTTGAAATTTATTTCGGTCATATTTACTTTTCAAAAGACCAGACTTGTGATATAAATATAGAGATTTATAAAAATTGAAACGTGTTAATAAGTTAATGATTAGATGGCAAGGCGATTAATATAATTTTTTATGATTATTGTTGTACTAATACTAATAATATCAGAGATATTAGGTAAGTAATGATTGTGTAAGCACGCAATGAGCTATAGCCCTAGATATGAAGTGGAGAAATGGTGGGAAACTTGGGGTGGGATTTGAAGCAATCCATAAAAAACTGAACTCCCACTTTCAATGTCTAATTATTCCAAAACAAATAAACAATATAAATTAGAACCCTAATCTCCAAGGTTCAATCTAGAATATAAAAATGCAAGTAGGCCATGTTTTACCCAACAAAAAGCCTCTCTAAGTGCTCACTAAATCTACGTGCAAGTAGGTCATATTTTATTCCAACCTCGTGCTCATATACCCTACTTACCCTAATCATCATTTCAAATCCAAGTCATTTTCGTTTGCTCCTACGCGTGTGCTTCGTTTTTATAAATCATATATACTTCAATTTCAACACATCTTCAATCAACAAGTTTTTTAACAGAACATACTTTGATATAATTGCATAGGAACCTTTCATCATTTGAAGAATCAAGAAACGAAATGATTGGGTTAGTGTTAAGCCATATAAATAAATATCAAAGAAACAAACAAACAGGAGACACCCCACATATCCTCCTATTTATTTATTTATTTCTTTATTTATAAATAAATCATTGCACCATCATGTGCTCTCATACATACTCTGTCATTCCCTTATTATGTTACATATAAAATCTTCACCAATTCATCAGAGAACATGCTTTCAACCACAATATCATCTGCCAAATCTATTACATCCTTCTCTTTCACTTCCAACTATACCCTTCATTTCTTCATCCTTATTTAATTACCACCCAATCATGTCCATTAGATCACCCATTTCATAATTATATATAAAAAAATACATTAACTTTTTAATTAATTAAAAGTAGCATTTGTACAATTTTTAAGATTGTTATTATAAAAGGTAATGAATTTATTATATTTATAAATGAATGATAGTTATTCGTATTGTAGACTCGAAAGTACGTCCAAACAGGACACGAACTAAATGATGGATTAACGACATTAGACATCCAAGTAAACGATTCGTTCAACCGTTAATCACATGATTACCAGCTAAGCCGGTCACATGGCCAGATATACTTAACAAGGCTTAGTCACACAGGAATATCTTAAGCCAAGTGGGTTTTGCAACTGTTCCCAGAAGATGGTTGCACGTGCACGTGTGGAGAATCTCGCAATCCCACTTGTTTAATGCTTAATCATTAATTAATCACACTCAGACTCATAGATATAGGTTCCATAGTGCTGGGGAGGTGACCGACTACACCGGTTAAGAAGGTGGAAGGAAGAAGCGTGCCACAAAAAGGAATTATACAAGGTATCTTCTAAAATGTTCAATTATATACTTGTCCCATTAATTTTAATCTATCAAAGATTTTTGAATTAATATGTTGTGCATATTATTAAACAACTAGATCCACTGAGAAATATTAGGGTGATTTTGTAAGAAAAAGTTTCGAAGAAGTAATAATGAAGTTTTTTTTTTTTTGTGATAAGCAATTGTTGGATAAGACAAAAGTGATAAGTGAGCAATAGTGAGACATATAATAATTGTTAACGGAGGAAGCAAGTGATTGCGGAAAATATAATGCCCCGCATGTCTAAAAAGCCTATTTATACTTATTTGTTAAAAGAAGTATTACGATGAGATACTGATTTAGGAAAAGTTAAGTTTGACCGTGGACCAGATCCAGCAAAATAAAAACAAAGAAACTTTGACCATGTTTGCACGTGGGGCAGAGAGACATGTACACGTGTAATTTGCTGTCTGTGGATGAATTGGTGCGTCTACTAGGATTCACGTGGGTTTGCCACAACATGTATTCAGAAGGTGAAGAGAATCTTGCATCCTTATACTATACATTTTATATATCTATGTATCAATATTTCTATGAATGGTTTTAGGCCTTTATGCATAAAATTAACAAAACATATCTAAGATCACCCACCAATATCGGCTTCAAACTGCTATTTTGTCAAAGATTACTGTCTATAACTGTAGGACCCTTCTTATTAGGATGACAACTGTGCCATCACATTCTTTATCTATTTTTCATCGTTTTTTAATCAGAAAAAATAAAATAAGTATATCAATTAAAATTACAAAACTCTTTCTATTTCTATTCGTTACTTCGTATTTATGTTCTGTCTGTGTAACACCGACTGTAATGTTAGAATCTATAATATTTTATGAATTACTTATATTTCGTCGGACTGATATTTTTTTGTCAATTTGTTATTTCATATGAAATAAAAGTAAAGGTCTATAATAGAACCAATTCAATAAAAAAGTAAAAATATGATTAAATTCTTAAAGCTAGATGATAACATTTGGAATATTTAAGATTTTATAAATTGATTTTTATTAAATTAGTTCATTTAAGTTTTATTTTAATTCATGATTACATTTAATTTTTTTATACAAACAAAAAATTATTCTACAAAATTAACATTATTTCATGTCTATATTTATATTAGTACATGTTTAAATAATTATAATATATGTTAATTTTCGATACTTTAGTTCTAAGTTATATTTTATTATTTAAATTCCTTTAGTCTTTAATGTAACGCTCCATTATAACACTATTTTAGTAGGAAACCATCAATAAAAATAATATTTAAAAGTATGTTAGGAATACTTAAATTTTATGATACATAAATCTTATCATAGACTAACACCTAACATATGAATTTATTAGACTTTAGTTTACCTAAAGTTAGATTAGCATAAGGCTTATGCTAGAAAGTCATATAATGTTTATCTCATAAAGTTTTGTATTCATATATATATATATATATATATATATATATATATATATATATATATTATAGTTAAATTAGGATATTTGTATTAACACAAGTTTTGTGTTTATTATTATCATTCAAATTACAATATCATCCTAAATATTCATGCATCACCTATCAGGGTCATGCAACCACTGAATCAGAATCACCATCCAAAATCAATCTTAACACATATATAACTTCTGTTACATGTATATAAGTGATACAACAAGATCCATCACCCATGAAATACCACTCAGAGGAGGCATATGTCATGCCTTTCAACATTAATTATATATATGCAGAGCATGTATAAGTAAATCTTACCTAATTTTGTTCACTAAATAACCACAAACATCTATAAAAACGTTAAACAAATATCACATCATCACCATCTCAACATATAGTTAGTTGAATGAGCTTCTCTTGCTTGACTGACACCATATCATAGAAAAGATAACACTCATTTTGCTTGAGTGACCATCTGCCACTTGAGTTATATGTAACCCAAAAGCAATACCCTCCCAACTTATTTCTATGACCACCTTGTCACTTCAACCTTTGTCACTTGAGCATTACATCCAACACTTGAGTGACATCCACTTGTTAAAATAAATCTAAAAAGTTTATAAATTTTTGAAACAATGCTTGAACCACCAATCATTTCGCTTTAGCTTTTTGTCCAATGCTCATGTGATATACTTTCATATGAGAGAATTCTTTCTTGCGTATAAATGTGTCGAATTCATGCATTAAATGTTCTTATCTTCTTTAAGCAATATTTTGATAGCTAAAAGTATTTATCTCTCATTGGTTAGATTGATTTTACTTAGAATTGTTCAAAGTACTATGTTGTACGAAGCAAATAGACTTTTTTAAAGTTGACCAAGCTTGTTCACAAAGTTGTTGAAGCAAAGTAACTTTAGATCTTTTTTGAAAAGATTGTTGATGTGACATAAACTTTTATAGATTCTTTCAGCAGATGAAGGAAAATAACATTTTCTGCAATACAAAATAGGCATAAAGATATTTGTGAAGTATTATGTTAGCTTAACATATATGCTTATAGTCATTGCAAACACTTTGCTTATCAAAGTTAAGAAGAGACTGCACAATGTTGTATCATCTGATAGAAGAAACACTTAGATCTCATGATCTGTTGTAAATGAAAACATTTTGTTTTTCTGGTGAAGTCTAATTATACTTTACACTTTGTTGTTTATATATTACCTAATCAAAACATAAATTGTACTTTTCTTTTGACAAATTTAATTCAACCATCCATTCTTATATTTTGACGTGTTTTTCACATTTTAGGTTGAAAGAATGGTCAATCTCTTATGAATTTGTTTCATATCTCATTATTATTACATCTTTTCAAGAAAAACTTCCTCAAAATACCCAACATTATATATTCAAACACAATCATTATATATAGAAGGATTATAATTAGTTCCCTTACACTTAATGAAATAAGCTTTTATCAAAAAATCCTTCAAAATCACTTCTAAAATCCAAACAATTCAAACAAACTTCTAAACTCCACTGAACAATGATAACACTTTTTTTAACTATCCATAAAAAAATCTAAAACACTGGCAGAAACCAAACTAGTTACCTAAATTATTATTTAACCCCTCCAATCTCATTTACATTAAGCTTTGCACCATCTCAATATGACAATAAATCTGATCTAAAAATATATTTTTTAATTTAAAAAATAAAAAAAAATTAATATTGAAGATTTTAAAATAAATTTATAAATAAACTAAACATCACAAACTAAATATAAATACTTTTTATTGACAAAATTTGAATTCAAAACATTATTATATTTGAATTCAATTTTACTTAGATTAATAATGTGTTTATACACAATAAATTTTGTTTTATCATTGTACTTTCAAAATTTTAGGTTAGTAAATATTTTTAACAAATTTTTTTATTGAAAGTTTGTTTAATGATCAATATTTTATTAATATATGGCATATATATAGTGAATTTAATTATTGAGCATTGTATTGATGAGTTGGTTGAATTCGTGGGAAAAATAGTTCTGTATCATTGTCGATAGAAAGTAAGCACCGTTTGTTGAAGACATGACTGTGAGACAATCAATCATGGTATAGGTAGCAATGACAAATCCAAAACAGAAGAAAAAGACATGTTGAAATGACTCTTAATATGACTATTAACATATTAATTAATATCAATATATAATTAGGATTAAAAACTTTTAAAATTATACGATAGGTTATTTTAAAAAGTCTTATACTAAAAAAGATGTAATAATCCGCAGTTATTGTTCTCATTCTTATGTAAAAATGATTTTCTATATATATAAACCCTTAATCCTAAAAAAAATTGACCATAATACAAATGCGCAATTAAAATTAAAGAACAATTTTTACCATTTGCAAACAATTATATAACCTAACGAAGGAACCATTTTAGATTTGGTAATTGTTTTTGTAATAAAACCTAAGAGAATAAACTTTACTTATAGATGAAGATAGTTTATACTTTTGGACTTATCTCCTGCCTACCTGATATAATTGAGCGTTATGACATTTTATTCCTATAATCATTGATTTTATTTATTTTGAAATTCAAAGTTAACTTATCCAGTGTCCAAACATTTCCATTTTTTGTTTAAGCAAAAAAAAGTGCTTTACCTATATATATATATATTGAACATGCATATACCCATTTCCATTCCATTCTCTACTGTCTTTTTTTCCTTAATCTCAACGCATGTATAATATGCAGAAGTTTATTCGTTTAAGGTTTAACACGATCTTCTCCTTCTAAAAAGATAAGAAATAAAAAAGTTGTCACATGACATCTTTATCTAACTTCTATATTCGCCACTTTGTAGTCCATTACTTTTCAAATTCTTATTCTTATTTTTATAGAAGATATTTAGTTATTAATATTCATAACATTTAATAAGTTGAAAACTAATACACTTTATCACAAAAATACTATTAAATAAAATTTATAGTAGTGTATACTCCTTAATCTATTAATAATTTTATTTATTTAAAATCGTTAAATTAGTCAATAACTTTAATTAAAGTCGTTTAAGTAATCTATCTATAAGTGGATAAGTTATCTATAAATAAAACTTTACAGTATAAAGTTTTAAAAGTGCCGATACTTATTAATGTCGGCAGATACCTTTCCTCCAAATAATTATTTTCATGAAAATATAAATGAAGAAATTGATAAAAGAATTAGTATTTTTATCGATTAAAAAGTTTAAAATACGTAAAAACTAGTTTCAAATTTAAACAAATTGTAACATCATTCTTTTGGATTCAAGATCTCCATATCACTCAACATGAGATTGCTCTGAAATTGATCTTTTTTATTTATTTTTAGTTCAAGTCTTGAAAATATGGTGTTTTTTTACAATTTTTTTTCATATACACTAAATCAATTTTTTTAGTTATATATATTTTATATTTTTCTACTGAGAATAATATAGATGATGATTTTTTTTTCATAATTTCCTTTACACATATTATTTTCTTTTCTTTATGTCTTCACCCTTATCTTTTGTTTTTCTATGAATTTATTTTCAGATAGATGTCAGATAGATGTGTTGCATATTACGTAAAAGTGGTTCTGCATATTTCTCATTCAAAAGTGAGATACAAAAGAGAATAAACAAAACCCTAATTAGAAAGGTAAAATAGTAAATTCAATTTGGGTCAAATATAACAATCTTCACTTTGATCCAAATTGTATAACTAGAAAGTAAATAGAAATTAATTAAAAAAAAAACTCAGAAACAAGTTAACAACAAATTAAAATTGTCTTTAAACAAAACTTGAACTTTACAATGGAAAGAGACTTCGTGAGCATATTGACCGAATTCACTTCGGTGCTAATCTTCTTTACAAGCACATTACCTTTAGAAATCACGTCACGCACAAAGTGATACCGTAAATCAATGTGCTTAGTCTTCTCATGGAACATCCAGTCATTCGTCAAGTGAACGACACTTTGGTTATCACAAAATACCATGATAGGATCATCAAGAGAAGTAATTTCACCAAGAAAATGCCTTGAGCCAAATAGCCTTCTTAATAGCCTCTGTGATTGTCATGTAATCTACTTCCCTGCTAGAGAGTGCATCGGGGGATTGAAGTGTTGACTTCCAACTAATTACACACCCTCCAAGGGTAAAAACATAACCCGTCAAAAATTTCCTCTTATCTAAATCACCACCAAAATCCGAATCCACATAACCCGTTAGTAACCCTTTTCCTCCAAACTCCAAATAAGCATTACTGATACCTTTTGAAGTAGCGAAAGATCCATTTTACCGCTTCCTAATGTCCTCTTCGGGACAAGCAAGGTACCTACTCACCACACTAACAACTTGAGCTATGTCAGGTCTAGTACACACCATCAAGTACATAAGACTCCCAACTGCACTTGAGTATGAAACATTTTCCATATACTTTTTCTCATGTTCGAACTTAGGACTCAAAGCGGTTGAAAGCTTGAAATGTGTTGCAAAAGGAGTGGAAACAATCTTAGCTTTCTCTATGCCAAAACGACGGATTACCTTTCCCGCAAACTCCTTTTGTGACAAAAAGAGTTTTATTTATCAATTAAAACAATACAAATTTAATTAGAAAAAACTCACAACCATAATCAAAACTAAACGAGGCTATGATACCAATTGAAAGAAATAATCTAATTAGGGTTTTCAGTTTAGTCTGATTATAGCATATGAGTACTATGGAGATAAGAAGAATCAAAACTTGGAATAAAAAAAGAACTTTAATCCATCACTTATTGATTTTGTCCTTTCGTGATTAATGATCTCTACAAAGAATAAGAGAGAAGAGTGTGTACATACTGCTCCCAAGGCCAGAAGCCTATACAGAAATTTGTCTTCTTTATTCTTTAATAAGATAGAATAAAAACTGAATAATTGTAGTGACTCTTCAATATATTATTAATTAATAATGAGCTCAACTCACCTATTATCAGCTTATCCAAAAAATATTTTACATAATATAAATAATATTATTTTATATAACTAAATAAATAATAACAATAATAATTACATAATATTTTGACAAATAAATTAATCTAAAGAAATTAAAATTTATGTATGTCTATAAAATAATTAATCCAACAGAAAAAAAGTATAGATAGCAATTATGTGAAAGATGAAAGATATGGAATCACCGGAATATAATCATTTTAAGCATGGAAAGGTGGAAGAAGAAGAAATCTTGTCTATGTCCTAGCTAAAGTGGAAAATATCAATGAAGTACAAACTCCTCGATGTGAACTTTCTTTATTCATAATCTAATATCTTAAAACTGTAATGTAATTTTGGGATTTTAGTGTATATATGGGCAGGAGTGGTTGCAGTAAGCTTAAACGAGATAATTCATTGTGTAGAATTGTAATTGAGAGGCAAAGGCTGTGAAAAACTATGTCATGTTCACATAGTAAGCACAATATCCAAAACTAATTACAATTTGACAAAATATGCTATTTAGATATATTATTTCATAATGTGAAATTGCATGGTGTGCCCACCAAAGGGACCTTATATTGTTATGTCTGTGTAGGAATATTGATAAGGAGTAGATGGTGTAAACCCTTATGAAGATTGCCAGCACAAGGTCTACCCAGAGCTAAAAGGGAGCAAAGCAGTGCAAACTAAAAGCTACAATTGGGAGGCGGAGAGCAACTTGAGTATTAGTCCACCACAATTGTACAATTACATGGATTACAAAAACTCAGTGTAATCATACCGCAATATGAAGAACTATATACCTATAAACATGTATATTGATGGTGACATGTGGATGCAGTAAGGCGAATCAAATTAATCTTAGAGTAACATTGAAATTTGAAATAGTAGTAATATGTGGAAGTATGTGAACTAAATGAACACAGGCCAAGGGAAGTATTGGGAGATAGTATGATTGTCAACTGAACGAGGTCTCAAATATAACAATCTGTAAACTTATAGGATATATAACTTTGTTATTCAAGCTTTTTTATAAGACAGAGTAATTTTTTATAAAATTTGTAGGTCATGGACTTGTACACCTTTTTTACAAGGATTGAAACATTCTAAATGCTCAACTTAATTCCATTCATTTTTTACTAATAAAAATAATTTAAAAAAGTAACAATTATAAGATTAATCATGTTTTCTCGCCTTGCTTTTCTTCATTAGACTTATTTAGATTATAACTCCATTCTTCTTTACTATATACATAAATGTGAAAATACAAGTTTTATATATTAATAAAATTTAGTTATCACTAAAATTAATACATATTTAATATACACCCAAAATCTTTCTTCATATCTCTTTCCGCATTCAACTTATTTAACTCAAAATATCTTAATACTCAACGATTTTCTTATGTTGTTAAATCATATTTTAATTTTTTTATTTGGCTTTCAACCAACATATTTTATCTCGCTTTCAACCAACTATCAAAATTATTCTATTAATTAAGAAAATAAAGTAAAAAATAAAATACTCTAAGATATTTTTTTAAACCAATAAAAATCCAAAAGCTTTGCTTCCTAAGGAAAACACGATGATGAATATAGGTAAACAACTTATAAACGCAACGTGATATATTAAATTATCAGTTTGAAATATTTGTTTGTATGCTGTATACAGATATATGACTTTGTTATTAAATTTCTTAATTCATGCTTTTTAAATTATATTTTATTGTGTTTTATAATTAAATTTAAAAAGTGCTTATAGTGCATATAATTCACTTAAAGATAGAAATGAACACGTCGAAGAGATCAAAATTCTCGAATTCTTAAATAGAAATAAAAAGTAATCTAGGGATACCTTCGTAAAGACAAGACCGGATATCGAAAGAAAAGAAAAAAAAGCTAATTATCTCTTTCTACTCTGTAATTTGTTATTTTTTTTTTCAATTTCAAAAGAAAAAAACCAGTGTGATATAGAAAACAACTTAAATTATAATAACGTGAGGATACCAGACCGATTTGTCTTAACCAATTTTTGTAAATAATAAAATTAATTAATATATGGAATAATTTTAAAAAAATTTAATAATTTAAAGAATTACTTAAACAAAAAATAGTTTATTGTTATTATGTTCTAAAATTATTTTGAGATGAAGTTATTCAAACACATCCTCAATTGTTATTGTAGTAGAGAAAGTGATTCCTCTGGCAGTGGAAGTAGCCTTGGCAATGTAGTGTGTGTTTTTGTTGAAGAAGTTTTGCATTTGAAAATGTGTTGTTAAAAAGAAAGAATGAGAGAAGGAAAGTGTGGAGCACGAATGATTGAAGAATGGAAGCAATCCAAAAAGAGGGGCAACATGGTCATTGGACATGACTTGAAATAGCAAATGGCAATGAGTGAAACATCGGGGTCCGGAATTCACGTGCGAATCACATGTGATGGAACGCTGTACGGACCCAAGGAACAAAGCTCGGGCCCTTACTCCACTTCTTCTGCGATCGACACTTCCAATTATTGGGTGCCTTGTGACAAGACCACCTATTTCACCCCAAAACATTTTTTTTTCTTAAATAACCAATACAACCATACCATCACAAATAAATAAATACCCGGTAAAAAAAAGGTTAAAGACAGATTAAACTATTCCTATTTTTGGACGCAATAAAGCTTCCTTTTTTAATTTGGCTGTCTCAAACGATACGTGTTATTTTTTTAAAGCAAGCTATAAAGAAAACATCTGAGTTATAATACAGCTTTTGGCTTTCGAATATTTTTGATACGTTTACCTTTTTCAAGCAATAGAGTAAGATTTATTTGTTTTACCAAGAGCTAGTTAGGACAGGGAAAACGGGACAAAACTCGAAAAGGAAGTGGAAAGCTACCTAAATTCACGTGCAAATCACATGGCAAAGATATTACTGATTCGGGTGCGATTAGTTTTGAGAAGAAAGAAAAGAATAAATAGTACTACATACATGACCTAGTTATTAGCTTTCTTAAAGTAAGTTTTGCAAAGTATTAAATCTGATGGTAAATTAATCTCAAATTTACTTGAAAGTAGAAACTTTAATATAAATTAAGTTATGGGGTTGGATTGAATAAGAAAATTTTGATTGAAAGTTGAATATTTACATGGGGATGAAGATGGTAAAGTTGAGAGGAAGATAAAAAAGGTAAGGGTAAGATAGTGGGAAGGGAAGGGAAGGTTGGAAGAAAATGGAAAAGAAAGATGATGGGTGTGTGTTGTCGGGTAGTGGGTGTTACGTTAAGGAGGGTTATGATTTAACAAGTTAGGGAGAGATCCATTATTGGGGTTTGTGGAAAGACCCAGCCCAATGCCAGGGAACACGTGGGACAGCTACCACGCACTCGTGGGGACACTCTTAATCATCACCCGACATCTTTGTCTCTCATGCCATTCATTTAACAATAAATAATACTCTTTTTCTTCCTCCTACTCTTCTCTAATCTCCTTGTAATCATTATCACACTCAATCCCCATTTACTAAACCATGCACCCTTCTTCCTTCTTACCTTTATGACTATCAACTTCATTCTATTACGTATACCTTCACAACACTGTTACTCATCATTATCATTAATAGGATCAAACTTTATGTTAAAATATTTAATGAGTGTACAATATTAGTGCATGATGTGTAAATTGTGTTTGTACCTATGAGATGTTTCTTAAAATTGTGGGCAATTTTGAAATAATGTAATGAACACACTGTTTCCTTGAAATGCAATATGGTAGTACAGAGTTTGTGATTGTTAAGGCGTTTTCAATTATTGGGTGATTGGGTGGGAAGCTTTCCGTTTCCTGTGGGGGAGGGTCTTACTTGTAAGTTGCAAACTCAATTCTATTAATGAAGCATGCCAAGGGGTTAATTAATTAATTGTATATTGAGGTCACATTTTGAATAATTGCACACAAGAGGATCTGGAAGGTGCTATCTCATAGATACTCACAAATTACAGTGCTGAAGAATTTACTTCAAAACCAAAAAACAAATGTGAACTCACAGGTGCCATGGCCCGTTATCAGTGATGTGAGGTGAGAAGCACGCGCTTTGAGAGAGGGTGGTGGAGAATTTGGAAGAGTGAAGGGGTGTTCAAATGATTGTGATAAGGAAGGTGTCGGTGCTTGAAGGGACAGCATGACACCCACGATTTTGTTTACATTAGACCAAACTCCTGTACTGTTCTATCTTCCTAGATAGTTTTAATTGTGTAAATAATCTTAGTTCAATTACATATTTTATGTTGAAAATACTTCGTTCCTTAAATTTTATTAAAAAATATATTTTATTCATTTAATAATTTTTCAACTAATTTTTTTATTGCAGTTAAACAGTATTCATACTTTTTATACTTGCTTTTTTTTATATAAATTTTTCAAAATGCTATTAACACCACATTTTTTAAAACGAATCGGATTAAACCTTGATGGTTTGATGAAAGCTGTTGACTCAACGGTTTCCACAAGTAAAAAATGCTTGCAAATTTTGTAAATATCAATATAGAAAACTGTTTTGAACTAATATTTAAAAGCTTTTTATTCTATTTTATTTTACGACAATCTTTTAAATGAAAAAAAAAAAGTTACCTATAATGAGTGTGCTTGTTTTTCAAGCATTATTTCTATTTTTTTAAAATAAAAAAAATGTATTCTAAATCATTTATAGGAAAACTCAACTGCTTCTTTTAAATAAATTGATTTTTATTACATGAAACTATTATGGTAGGACCATTCAATGATAAAAGTATATTAAAGAATTAATATTGTGTCTCGTTAAATATTTTGTATATAGTAATAATTGTTTATCATTTCAAGTTGATGTCAAATATTTTATCACTATAGGACCATGTTAGATTTATCTTAAAAACAATATGGTATTTTCATTAAGTAAAATATAAACGTATGAGAACAAATAAGTGCATCGGTCCATTATTATTGATGCGTGAATTTATTTAGACTAGCAAGTGAAAAGTAAAAGAGTGAAAAAAATAGAAAAGAAAGGAAAGTGAAAAAAAATGAAAAATATGTAACTGATTTAATTGATATAATTATATTTTCATACTATTTTTTTTTTTAATCTTGTTGTAATTTGAAGTTGAATGCAAAAATGTTAGTCTGCTTTTAATAGTGGTTAGTTTTTATTGTTTTATGTATATTCTTTTTATTTTTTTGGCTTTTTGTCCATTCACCCTTTTTAGTTCTCATCAATAAATGAAGCCTAAAGGAAAGTACAAGACTTCATCAGCTAATGATATTTATAGTAAAAGGTAGAAAACTTAGTCAATAACCAGGAAAGTAGAGTGTCTAGTCTCAAGTTCTAGAAATTGAGATATATGATGCATATAACACTTATTTTTTTGAAATTAGGAGGATACAAAATCTCCTAGACTAAGACTAGGAAAAAGAAGAAACTATAGTGAAATAGATTAGAAATTATGTTATTATGTAATCATTTATTAATTTTTTATGTTGTAAAATGATATGATTTTTTGACCAATTTTGTCATTTACTTTTAACCAATTTGCTCCAATCAAGTAAGGGTAAGATCTGATTTCTCTTGATTTTAATGAAGTTTCTTAACAGTTATCCTGATGTAAATATAGAAATTTAATTGCCACCTAGAGAAGTGTCACATTTAATACTTGACTATTTCTATCATAGAATTGTGTAAGTGGTGAAGTGAGAAAGCAATATTTGTAACCTATTAATTTCTCTCTCTTCTCTTTCATTATTCATGACAAAACATATATAGACCAAATGTTCTTGGTTAGTAAATTAAGAAAAGCTTAAACGCGACGAAACTGTTTTTTAAGAAAAAAAAAAAAACTAAATGTTGTTTGAGTTGAATTTGGGTTTAATGGTTTGTTTCATAATTGTAAATGGATATTGAGAAACATATAGATAACAAATATAAGTAGTGAAGATACTTACAAGATAATATTAGTTTCTTCTAAATATTTGAGATTATTAGAAAATATCCACTTGTAGGTAATTTGAATTTTTCTATTTATAATTTTTCATATTTATTACATTCACTTTTTCATTACATAATTTATATGATTTTTGGAACTATATTTATTTATTGAATGTTGGTTTATTTTTGTAATTCAATTATTTTTGCAGAGTATATTTTGATATTGTTCATTATTTGAATTATAATTTGAGATCTAAATTATGTTTTAATGTAACTAATGATTTGTAGTAAAGTTAACAGAGGATGGGAGAATCTTCTGGTGTAATTAAATATTAACTCTTAAAGTCCAACATCATAATTAGGTTTGAATGAGACTCAAAGGAGTCAAATTTGGACTCTAATGAAGGTGTAGTGTTTGAGGTATATTTTGGTTTTAAAATTTCTAATTGGACTCACTCTTTTGACAATTAAAAGCTAGCATAGAGAGATTTAATACGGTCTAAAGCCATGAAGTCAATAAGACACAAATTCTTAGTTGAAATTAAGGAGTAAATTATGCATTCATTATAAGAAATTATGTGATCGTCGATTATGATTTTTTTTTCTTCTTATAATTAGGATATCTTTTCAAATTGAGATATTTGGTGGATAAATTTTTAACATGTTTAACTAAACAATAAATATGGAAAAATGAAATATATTGGTTTCGGGAATATATATATTTTTGGTGTTTTTACCTTGTCCTCTCAATTATAAATATTTGTGTTTTTTTCTCTAATTTAAGAGAAGTTTTCTTTATCTAATTTCAAGATTAAGGAATACAACACTCTTAACAATTGGGTTACAATGTTCATTCGCATTTTAGGTTTTCTAGTTTTTTCTGTAATTTGTTTGATTTTATAATTGAATGTATTCACTTTAACTTTAATCGATATTATATAGATAGATCATTATTTAGTTGAAGTATATGACAAATTCAGAAAATGATAGATAAATAAGCGGCACAGAAATTTATATGCTTTGGTTAAATTTTAAGAGTTTTTGAATTTTAGTTAATTTTGTATCAATAAAATGTACGAACGTTTTTTTACGCGATCTTATGATTTGAATTGAGATTTCATCTAACTTTTCAAGTTTTAATTAATATATTATAATATAATTAAATTTGAATTGAATGATTGAGTGTTAATTTTCTCGTAATTATTGAATAAGATTTTTAATTATTTCATTATTTTTTGTGTTTTGGATTTTGTTTCATTCATTTTAATTTTGAACTTTCGAATTCTATATTTTATAGGGTTAATTGCTTTGGTGATCCTTGAGAGATGATTGTAGTTGTTTGTCATGTATTATACTAATTAGATATGTGTTTTTAACTTATGTATGACTATTGATGAGCAATTAGCGGTGGAAAAAGTAAGAAGAAGATTGATAATCTAGCTATCATTTGACAATAATTTTTGTTTAAATAAGTTGTTACCACTCTTGTAGTTTTCTTTCTTTATTTCCTTGCAACTCCTATAATACTATTTCTATATATTAGAGATTTATTTCGAAAAAAATATTATAGAGGGAATTTTAGAAAAAAATAATAATAATTGAGTGTCTTCAAATTGGGTATGCGTGGAGAAGAAGGAATAAAATATATGTATAAAGCAGTGGAATAAGTTAAATTAACTTTAATAAAGAAGTGGTAGTGGAGAATTAAAATTTTCAGGAATGTATGATGGTATAAAATGTTAGACATCAAAGTATGAAGAGAACATACAAAAGTAGTTTGAAGATGAGAAGATTATGTCATTTAGATAGATAGACATGCTCAATTAAATGAAGCTTTTGGAGGAAAAGATAATTTTGATTATTTTGAGAATATATGTGAAATGCAGAAGTTGAGAAAAATAAGTAAATGTAGTGAGATTGTTGGTTATGGGTAAAAAGCTTTAAAATTTTCCACACGTATCCTTATTAGCAATTAATAAAAATAAATGTAGGAATTTGTTACATGAATAGAAAAATGATTTATTTAAAATATTGGTGGACTATCCAATATAATTGTTAGTTTTCATGTTGACATATGTGAAGAATAGTGAAAGTAAATTTTGTGATAACTGATCAAAGTAAGCATCAAATGTTGGAATTGATATCCCGAAACCAATAATTGTAAGAGTATTTTAGAAAAAAACCTAACTAGTGAGATAAGTAAAACAAATTGATTAGATTTTAGAAAGATCTATAATTTTGTTTAACTAAGTACCCACCTCCTAAAAACTAGGAAGAATGACTATATTGTAGGTTTTTTCTTTTGATAAATAGAACATGATTGAGGTTAAAACTAAATGATCAACTATCTCTCCAATCACTCTATAACACTCATACACACATAAAGAAACAATTTCTAACTTAAAATAAATACCTAATTTTATTAGGATAATCAAAGATGACGAATGCTAATTTTTATCAAAAAGTAAAACATCTGAATCAAATGGATCTTGAATCAAATGGATGATAATCTACAAAAGATACTTGAAAAACATATAGATAAAAATAACATAAAAAAGAGTTTATATGATAAAATTGTCTTATATTATCTAATAATCCTAATAAGGAATGTGTAGATGAAGTACAGTAAATGTTAAAATGTTTATATATCCAAACAAATTTGATAAGAAAAATGTAAAGACTTATATAAAAAAAATGTTTTTCTATTATTTAATGATACATCTTGTGTTGGTTTAAGAACAAACTCTTTGTTTAAGGATGTGTAAATCCTATTGTTGGAGCCTGAACCATCTACATCATTATGAAAGTTAATCAGGCTTGATGGAGAGTTACATGCACCTATTTATTACAATGTACAATGTGAGTTTTTGCCATTTATGAGACTGATGTGATTGCATAAACAAAGTCTTTATATAGAAAATTTATTAGATGAGGTGGAGTATTAAATCTTTTGCACATTAGGTTATATTTTGGTAAATGCATTTTGGTCTTTGGTCTTGAAAAAGTCAGATATTGTATATCTATGAAGTGTGAAGAAAGTTTAAAAGAATGCATCTAAAGATGTAAAAACGTATAATATAGTTTAATAGTAAAAATGGTGAAAAGGAGGAGTGAAGAGACGTAAGGTACTGTGGCACGTGTAGTGCAGAGGCATGTTGGTTCATGTGAGTGTGAGTTGGGGGCAGGTTTTTTTCTTCCACGCTTTCTTCATTTTCGCTCCACGTGAATACCAATACCACTTGTCCCCCCCTAACTCTCACCTTTCTATTTCTTCACTTTCTTAACTCCATGGCCATAAGAAGGGTAATAAAAAAGAAAAAGTGTGGTAAAGGAAGAGCGTGTGGGTGCGACGCGCGGGGGGGGAGTGAGGAGAGGAGGAAGAAAGAAAGGAAGATTTAAATTAAAACTTGAACAGTGACAGGGCACAGGGTGTGATAGAAGAAAAGAAAAAGTTAGGGAAAGCGACGTTGTTGGCTGGGGGGAAGACCCTCGTGGTGATCGCATGGGTGGAGATTTGTGTGTCGCGTAGGATAAGGGATAATGGGGACCCACCCAGGGACAACCCAAATATAATGAAAAGGTTATCTGTTTGGTTCCAATCATGACCATTGGCTGTGCTGATTTTGATGGATGTCCAGGGATGATGCTCATCATGCCTGTTCCTACCTCTGACATTTTACCTCAGCCGTTGATCTACGAACTGATTCACTCCTGGCCCAAATCTTCAGGTGCCACCTGCCCCACCCTGTTAAATGCTCAAGATTTCTTGCGATTTGCCACCCCACACTCTATCCTACCTAAACCTAACTCCATTTATTTTCCCTTTTACAATTTTTTCATCTCATTCCTTATCACTAATATTATCGTTAATTCATTTATTACTTTGATAATTAAGACTGCACATGTTAATTCAATAACTAGTCTTATCAGCAAAACTTTAGAAAAGGAAAACCAGTCTCATCAGCCAAAAAATGTGACATGAACAATGATGTGATGTATATAGTTATCGTCCTATCAGAAAGCCTTTCACAAATCTTCTTCCTTTGGCTGATGGCTCATTAGTGTGAAATAACAAACTCCTTTGGGTAAATTCAAATTTTAAAAGGGCATATCGTTTTCAAATGTTTTCCTGGTTGTGCTCCATTACATATATTGGCCACAGTAAAAAAACAAAACATGGTATTTTATATTGTAGAAATTTGTAATATAATGTTTGTATAGTGGTATTATTCAGCGGTCAATGGAATTAGTTGTGGTGTTGTGGAGTGGGAGTTATCTATCGAATGGTGGAAACTTAAGATGGCGTGAAAGTTATCCAAAAAGATGAGAGTGTGAAAGTAAAGGGATAATAAAGTGGAGTTTATTTACCAAATGGTCAAAGGTAAAGAATAAAGAGGTTAAGGAGGGGAAGAGAGAGAAAGGAGGTGGGTTGTATTATTTTGGGGGCAAATGTCATGATTGAGATAACTGGCCTTGCTGACATAAAGTCATCATTGAACTTACACACTACTCCCACCCATTCTCTCTCCTTTCTATATAACCTCAACCCACACGGCCCCCCTTCCCACTCCAAAACTCCCCTGCTTTTCATCATCATCACCTTCTTACACACTCTCTCTCTCTCCCACCCTCATTCCCGAGCTCAAACAACTCCCCCGCCACCCAACTTCTTCAGCCGCTAATTTTTATAAAGCTAGAGATGATGGTTCAAAAGGAAGATTTGGGTTTGAGTCTAAGCCTCAACTTCCCTCACAATATCCCCAATCCTCAACAACATCTTACACTCATCTCCTCCTCTACTCATTCATCTTCCCCTTCTGCTTCAAATCCTCTTAAACCCTCTTGGAACGACCCTTTCGCCTCTTCGGGTATGTCCTCAAATTCCTCCTCTTTCCAAAATAAAATAAATGAAAGCTTCTCCTTTTTATTTGCATGCTGATAATGTTTCAGATCTGTTCAAGTTCATCTCTTTCTTTCCTTTCTCTCCACCATCTGTTCAAGTTTTATTTTTTCACTCGCTTTTTGTCCCCATATGCATGACCCTCGAATTTAATTATTTTTTTTGTTTGCATCCAGATCGAAACTCGGACACATGCAGAGGCGAAACCCGATCTTTCCTGCGCGGAATCGACGTGAATCGATTACCTTCAGCCGTGGACATGGAAGAGGAAGCGGGAGTTTCGTCTCCGAACAGCACCGTCTCGAGCGTGAGCGGAAAACGAAGCGAGCGAGAACCCAACGGTGAAGAGCACGACATGAACAGAGCCTGTTCCCGCGGAATCAGCGACGAGGAAGACGGCGAAACCTCAAGGAAAAAGCTCAGACTCTCCAAAGACCAATCAGCTATTCTGGAAGAAAGTTTCAAAGAGCACAATACCCTTAACCCGGTAAGTTTAACAGAAAACCACCTTAACAAGTTGTTATATTTTTGGTAGTACTAAACTAAAATTGCTTACGTTAATTAATTTAATGATTTGGCAGAAGCAAAAGCTGGCACTGGCAAAACAGCTAGGCCTTCTACCAAGACAAGTTGAGGTGTGGTTCCAGAACCGAAGGGCAAGGTTAGTTAACAGTTTACAAATTATACAAATAATGAAATAACTGTTTTTTTTTAATATAAAGTTTATTTTTATTAAACACGGTCCTTGTGAAATTAATTTCAGGACCAAGCTGAAGCAAACTGAGGTTGATTGCGAGGTGTTGAAAAGGTGCTGCGAGAATCTGACGGAGGAAAATAGAAGGTTGCAGAAGGAAGTTCAGGAGCTTAGAGCACTGAAACTTTCCCCTCAGTTTTACATGCAAATGACCCCACCGACCACACTCACTATGTGCCCTTCTTGCGAGCGGGTGGCCGTTCCTTCCTCCGCCGTTGATGCGGCCACGCGTCATCATCCCATGGCCCAGACCCAGGCCCATAATCGGCCCATACCCATTGGGCCGTGGGCTTCGGCAGCTCCCATTCCGCACCGGGGCTTTGATGGTTTCCACCACTGATGTGATGATTGTGAATTAGAATTAATTTTATGGACCAACTCCTACTACTATAGTAGTTGTAGGGTTTAGGTGTGTACCCCAAAAAGAGAAAAATGGGGGAAACAGTGAGGAAGGAGTGGAATTGTGCGTTCCGAAGTGCGATCTAGGATATGGTCATTAGAAGAAGGGATCTGGTGGGTCTCCAATGTTTTGTACCAGTTTGACTCATCATCTTTTGTTTTGTTTGGATGACCTATATTAGTTAGGAGCTTTTCAGTTTTTAGTATTACTTAACCTTTTCCCCATGTCAAGACTAAACACGGGCTTTGTGTAAAGTGCAATTGTCTAGTAAAATTATATAGCTTTCTTTCCATACCCTATTTCACTGTTTCTTTTTGCTATTCATCACGATTCGACTCACACCCCTTCAAACAATTATTTTCCCTTAGATACTTTATTTTGTTTTTAGTATCTATACTTCATAGGCATCTTATATCCACAACTTTGGATATCTTAGTAAACAAGTTTCTGTTTCGGATCATATATTATAACTTCAAACGTTATTATTTTATTATTGTAGGAATACTTTACAATTTTAAAATGCTTTAAATCAAATTTATAATGTTATAGTAAATAAACTTCTTAAAATTTCCGTGGGAAAGATGCCGCTTTCCTACACCTTTACGATGACAATGAAATAAAACAAGGAAATACACCTTCTTTGGAAATAAAAGACGTTCCAGAATTACTTTCCAGGAGATGTAAATATTTCGCCATCATACTCATGAAAATTACAAAATGACGAGATTTGAAAAATATATATAGAAAAGTCATATAAATATAATGTAAAAACACATGTAAAAATAAATATAAATTATTGTTTTTTAATTAGAAAAAATTGTGTACTTTACATTATTTTAGGAAAGTTTCAAGTCAAAAAAAGAAGTGATAAGCTTGATAGTATTTTTATTTAGAGTGAAAAAAAAGAAGTGATTTAAAAAGTAATTTATGATGGCGATTTACATTTTTATTTTATTTACAGTAATATTTAAGAAATGTGCTTTAAATTTACATTTAAAAATTATAATTACATGTTTATTATATCTAAATTTATAATCCCCTCTATATTTTAGAATAATTTAGTAGCTGTATTGGATATCTGTTGGTCAGCATCTATCTCTGTTCTCTTTTCTTAGCCCACCGAGGAAATAGTTCACTGCTCTGGTAGTGGGGCCTTCTTAACTCTTGGCATTCAACTATATTAAAGTTTCATGTTTGTTTTTTATGTCAAGTCAAAATTTGATGTACTGTTTAGAAAATAGTTCTTCATCAATGCTTGAAAGATCCTTGCTTGGTTTGGAAGATCTGGTATGTATTACTTCTGAGTTTTGGGTTGGAAAAAGAGGTGAAAATAACTAGCAAAATAAAATGGAAACTTGAATTTCAAAGGATTGATACCTTCTCATTGTGAGATGAAATAATTTTGATTTTCATTTGGGAGTGGGGCCTTGGAAGGGGTGTTGGGTTTGGCATGGAAAATGTAATTGGTTTCTTATTTTAAGGGTCAATTTAGGTTGTAGAGTAGCACTGAGACCACGCCTGTTCTATAAATAATGGTTTAAGAAATTTGGGTCATTATCAGCCCAAATAACAATACTCTGTTTTTGTGCATAACAGGCTCCCTGTTTTCATGGATTGTGTTCATTGATCAACTCCAAGAATTGATATGGACAAACTCAAACATATAAAAATCCAAGGATTGACCAAAGTCACGCCTATGTGTAGTATACTAATAAACTTTTAGAATGCAATGATGCAAGTTACTTATTCAATATCTTGGACAATAGAATAAGGTGCTGCTAAAATATCTACATGTTCATTGAATTAAGTAGACTTTGATGAATTTCCAAAATATTCAAACCAACTAAACTTGTTTAGTTTGGGTTGAATTTTGGATTTAATTGATTCCAAGTTGATTGAAATAGACAATGGACAGTTAATTTCAACGTTATGTCATTCACGCTCTTCACCTACAGACCAATTCTACTCGTCAAGGCTATGTCATTCAACGTTAATTTCGTAAGGAAATCAAATGGTTGGCCAATTTTGGCTTATTTGTTTCCCATTTTGTGTCAACGGCGAATGTGACGTGAACTTGTATTTAATTCACCCTTATTTCTTCTCTTATAGTAGTATTAATGCTATTTTCTTGCTGGTATTTGTAAACATTAACTAAAGGCTTTTTATGGTAGAAATTGTGTATACCTGACTGCTTTCAAAATTCGTAGGGGAGTTTTTTTTTTTTTTTTTTTTTTTTTTTTTTTTTTTTTTTAAACAAAATAAAATATTTTAATGACCTAATTTTAACAATGTCAACTAAATGGATCTCAAATGGGTTAGCTCTAAATAGAAAAGATTCAAAATTTGCTTCTTCCTCTAACCCACCTCCAAAATTAGAAAATATTTTAAGTTTACCTTTTTCTGAAATTATGGTTTTATCCCTATAAAGGTGACTGGATAAAAAGTAGACATTTTTGGATTTAGAGGACAGTTTCATAATACTCCATTCTACAACTGATTTTTCGTATAAAATGAGTTGCAGAATGGAGTGAGTTGCAGAATGGAGTGTTCTGGAACTGTCATTCGAATCCGGAGAACAGTTCCGAAACACCTAGTTCATCAACTGATTTTTCGTATAAAATGAGTTACGGAACGGATGTTCCAGAACTGTTCTCCGAATCCGAAAGACAGCTCCGGAACACCCCATTCCGTAACTCATTTTATATAAAACACAACTTACCTCCAAATCACAAACCGAACAAAATTCTTCTAAATACTCTACAAATCTTTTAATACATTACGCATACCTTAAATAATTGTCAAATGTGTTGCTACATGGATGACGGAACGAAACCGGGTAAAAAAGTACACAACGAAATAATGAAGTTGCTTGGAGGTGACACCATAAGATAGTGAAATGAGCATAGGTGAGTGGAGGAATTTAGAATTTAAGGATATTTCGGTCTTGATAGTATTATTTTAAAGATAGTTTAGATAGATTCGAAAAATTTGGAGATAGCTGAAGAAATGCTTGGAGGTGCCTGAAGAAGCCGTCCAAAATTCAACCAAACTAGCCCAAATAAAATTGTATGTTTTCCCTCATATAAACTCAAACCAACTTACCCATATTGATCAAGAGTTGCACGTGTACTTGGGTTAACATCACCAGTGTCTTTTATAGAAATTTAATTAAGTGGATATCAAAATTTATACTTAAATATTTAATATAGTTATATATTTAAAACTAAAACTTAAAAAGTCACATATTAAAACTACAATAACTTTGAATTAATTATGTCTCTTAAGAGCCACTTTATCGGTGATATCATATTTAATTTCTCTCATCTTAAAAAATAAAAATGATTGCGTGTGAGTTTTAAAAGCATGAGTCCACAAAAACTTTTGCTTTAATGGGGCAAATTGCTTTTCTCTCCCTGCTAGTGCAAAACATTGGTGTTACTCTAGTTTGTTATAAAAAAAATTGTTCTTACACCTAATTTACATAATTTGGATGTTAGTTGATGACCTAAGGATTAAGTCATCTTTACCAAAACCCTTTTCCATGGTTCGTTGCTACTTTTCTTCCCAGGCTGGTCATGGTGGACAAATAGGATGTGTTCCTTGTATTGCACATTCACCTCAATCTATGAATATAGTGTGGTTGAGTAAGAAAAATGATTTAAAGAATCTTAACAGAAAATCAAACGCACACTACTGGCTTGTAAGATTATCATAGGGTGGGGTTAATAAACTTTATCAAACGCCACGTGTTTTCATGTTGGGTTTCTTGAAAAGTAGGACAAACCATGTTCAAATATTTTTTATGTGCTGGTGTCCTTTGTTTTACCCTAGTTAAGTCCATGGCAAATCCAATCACAACGTGGGTGGTC
>Ga0209700_102798_pt1 | contig 34758 bp, 11 predicted proteins | sample SiratroredBW_FD_187528 | JGI IMG/M metagenome (GOLD analysis project Ga0209700, IMG submission 187528) | Root nodule microbial communities of legume samples collected from California, USA - Siratro red BW (SPAdes) (version 2) | ecosystem: Host-associated > Plants > Roots > Nodule | place: USA...
ATATATATATATATATATATATATATATATATATATATATATATATTATACCTTCTTATATATTAATGTAAATTATAATCGTGCACTATCATTTCTACTTTCATTAAAGTTAAAAAAGAGAATAAAGAAGATATAAGCCGAGAAGAAGAAATATATTAATAAAATTTAATGTTTAGCTATTTGATATAATGGAAATAAATAAAAAAATATTAAAATTCTTTTTAATCTTTTCCAATTTAAATTATCTTATAAAATTGAAAAGAGAAAAAAAGATAAATATAAATAAATCAAAAATATTTTAATAAGTATTAAAAATCTCTTGCTCCAAACAAACAAAATTATTTTTATTCTCTCACCTTTTATCAATAACAAAAAAAAAGTATATCTCCAATGAAAGAGATCACACGTACTGATAACAATAAACAAGTATAATATAATTTAAGAAAATATATTAAAATAACATTATAATATTTTACGGAAAGATTCTGTAATCACAAAAAAACACAATAGTAGATAGATCTTAGATCTTCTCTGTTGCTATGCAGAGAACCAAATCTAACACAAACATCAAAATATATATATATATATATATATATAATGAAATGCTACATGTAATTAACTTTGTTTTAAAACTATTATTTTGTCTGTTCTCACTTATATTTAACTTAAAGCTAAGATTTTGTCTGAAAGGACCGAATTCAGATCAGATCAGCAACTTGACGATTGGCAAAAGAGACTTCTTGAAAAGTTTATTTTACTTGAAATAAAAAGGAATTATGGTACATGTTTGGGTTCTAGATAAAAGAATCACTTTTTAATTTAAATTATAAACTAATGAAAATCACTACTGTTAAAGCAATTGAATGACTCCTCATTCCTTGCAAACTCTTTATTTCATTGTGACCAATACAAATCAATTGTGTCTGTTACATCTCTGCACAGAAAGGGGTAAAATGTGTGGTCACAGGTCACTTTCAACTCTAAAAGAGCATACAACATTTCTTTTTCACCTTTTCAGTCTCCTTTGTTCTTTTGTTCTTCAGTTCCTTTTCCCTTTTTCTAAAGGGAAGTTACAAATTGAATTGGTGCCACCAATTTAAATTTGTTCATCAATGGTCCAATCAATGATGACAAACATGTTGCACCTAGCTACAATAATAGACAACAATAGCTCAGAGTGATGCCATGTGCCTTGTGCAAAATTGATTGGCATCACTGTAATTGATCTGTGTGTGGTTTCTTTTTCTCAACAAGGAATGGTTTGAACATCATTAGTAGTCCAAGTGCTTCAACTATGTTCAAGACAAAGAATACCATATGTGTGCCTGCAATTATGTGTACACTGGTATGTAAGCTCATAGTAAAACAACAAGCAAAAGGGTCAATGCTCTAAATGACTTTACGTTGTTGAATGTGAAAGAAAAAGTTCTTGACATGTAAATTTAGACAAAGGGCTCCCATCTGTCATAGATAAAATAGAAACCAGCACAGATAAACTAGTTGAGCATCATACCTGGGAGGAATGAAGAATCCATCCGCTTTTGTGACCAAGCTAATCTGCATTCACCATCATCATATAAGAAGATTGGAGATAGAAAGCATGTGGTTGAAAACATCCACTAATGAAAAAAATAGTTAAATGCTAATGGATCATAGTGGATTGTGAGTATCAACGGTATCAAAACCTTCCAGCATTCACTCAGAAATAATCAGAAAAGGGCTAGTGCATAGCCAACTCATGTGAGTGTTGGAGCTGGGAAGTATGGTGTGGTGTTAAAATCCAATTGCAATTTTAGCAATTGCAATTGTTAGCAATTGCAATTTTAGCAATTGCAATTGTTAGCAATTGCAATTGTTAGCATTTGTGGTGTGGTTATCTCAATGTTCATCATACATCTTTCAATTTAGTTAACAAACATATAGCTAAGAAAGAACCATATAATAAAGGAACTTAGTATGAAGTTTGAATCAAGATATATTTTATATCTTTAATCAGATTAACTTGTTCTCGTAAGCTATATCTATAGTTAGAGATCTCGTGTCGAATAGAGACAAAGTCCTTCAATAATTTAGAAATAGAGACAAAGTCCTTCAATAGTTTAAAAATAGGTGTAAATTTTATCTTACAAACTTGTTTTGAGTTCGACTTAAAATCTTAAAAAGTAGTAATTATTTGTAAATGCTCATGTCATTATTTCTAGAACAAATAACAATGAACAAAGCTATCAAACCTTTTCTGGGCATGAAGTTCAAGCACTAATGAATTAGATTAACATGCAGGTGTTGCAGCATGTATCATTTGAAATATTAATCCCTTGTAGAGATCTACATTACATGCACATTCTTTTAACTAGCACATAAGTCGAATAAAAGCTGAAGAAATCAGAGGAACACTCACACTGAACCACCTGTTGCAGGGCCAATAGCTTTGAATAGAGACATGCCTGTCATAGCAATGCCATTAGCAGCCCCTCTTTGGTGTTGCTCCTGTTTTCCAAATTAACATGTTAAATATGCCACAATTCCATCAATAACTAGTCTCAACCATTGCATAGATTCAAAAGTTAACAAAAATTATTGAAAAACTTACCACTACTCGGTTTTGTTGAAGGAACAAACCAGTTACGATGGTGATCTGAATCCCATAAAAAGAGTACAATCAGTCAAACATGTAACTTATAGAAACTTTTCTGAAACAAACTAACTAATCTCCCATGGTCTAGTATATATATTTCAGCTTTAAAACCTCAAATCACTAATAAACGATTAAACAAATGAAGAGGTGCACTTACGGACAGAATATTCTTCAGAATTGAAGCAGCACTTAACACTATGTATAGTGCTAAGCCTGACAGCAATGCAATGAAGGGGTAGCTTTGCAAAAGTGGAATGGATAACACCTGCATATCGAACCAAAGTAACAAGACATATTTAAATAACAAAAAAGGAAATGATGCAAATGAAACAATTGCTACAACTACATTGAAACTCACCGCTGAAATGCGGGCAGTACCAATAGCTCCACAAGCCTTTTCCACATAAGGGAACAAGAAAAGTTGGTAAATTATAAGTGCAAGACCTGAACATTAGAAAAATCAGTAAAGATACAGATTATGTACTAGGCAGTACAAATATAAAATACTAAATGTTAAAAATTCTACATCTTTGATACTTTAGTTTGGCCAAATCTCAAAAAAGTCCACTTTAATCATAACTCAATTTTACAAAATCAACTTTTAAAATAGGTTTGCATCTATTTATATACTATTGAGATCTCTAACATCAACCAATATAAAATTTGGTAGATTTCCAACTAACTCTTTCCACATAGGCACAAAAGGATAAGATCCTTGAGAGGCTACATAGTTTGATATCAAATATGTAAAATATAAAAAAACAACAGAAAAAAGAAAAAGTCTGCTAGCCCAAGACGAACAACCAAAAGGTAGGTGGAAGAATACAACTAAAAAAGAATAACCTAAAAGATAAAGGAGAATGATTCAAGACAAGAGAAAAAAAACTTTAGAGGACTTTTACTGGCCCAAGACGAACAACCAAAAGGTAGGTGGAAGAATACAACCAAAAAAGAATAATCTAAAAAATAAAGGAGAATGATTCAAGACAAGAGAAAAGAAACTTTAAATAACTTTCACTTCTCAAAATGGCTTGATACAAATGATAAATGAAGAGTTCTATTTATAATATTCATGAGAACATTGACTCCAAAATTTTCTAACTACCCTATTAATTGTAAACTTCTCCCAACTACCCTATTAATATTAGATATCTCTAGAATATTATAGACTTCTCTCAACTACTCTACTAATTATAGAAAAGTCTAGAATATTGTAGAACAAAAAATCAACTTTATTTTCAACACTCCCAAAGTGATTTTTTGGATATTACCCTGAATCTCGTACGAAGAAGTCTTGGAAAACTGACTTTGTGAAAATATCGACAATATTTTCCTCACTTTACACTTCCAATGCATCAACGGTGCTTTCAGAACCTTTTCTTGTATCATCAGTCGAAGAAACATGCTTCGTAGGCAAAAGCTCTAGAACCTTCCCTTCCAGCACCGACAAGTCCTCACATCACTAATAACTAAAACCAAAACCGTCATTGGTCATTAAAGTGAGTATGTTATTACACAAACTCTTTAATTGACCTATCTCGTGATTCAATTTCATGTTCTCTTTTCTCAGCCGTTCAATTTCTTCTAACAGCTATTCATTGTCGGAAGTCGTTGGAGATATTGCTTTTATCGCCGATGTCGACACAGCCACTTGTATGGTATTGGGCATGACTTTGGTTTCATTTCCATCGTACTCTTGGGGGCTAAAAAACTTGGATTGATCTCCTGTTAGATGATGGTCACAACTGGAATCCACCATCCAGTCATTTTCAAAGTTGATAGCAGCTAAGGCATCAACATATTTTGTTTCTGCCACAAAGCACTTCCCCCAGTCTTTTGCCTTCACAATCTTGTTGGCTATGTTACTCTCTTGTAATTTAGCTCGGAAAAATCTTTTGATATGTCCAGTTTTGCCACACCGATAACATTTAATATTCTTATTATTAGAGATGGTGTTAGAAGATTCACCACTAACTCCACTCGGGCTATTTTGATTTCCTTTATTCTTGAAAAATTCTGTCTTGCCATGAGAGCACTCCCTTCTCCTTCTTTTATTGAGACACTATCCATTTGCTTTGCTAATGACTCTTGAGAGGATATTAAATTCTCGAACTCCTCCAAGAATGGTTGTTGAACCCATCCTTGTTGATGTGACATACGGAATGTACTCCGCCTTTAATCCTCGAATAGTAATTCTTCTTATTCGAGCTTCAGAAATCGCTTCCTCTGGATTTAACAAAGAAAAAGATTACCCTGCCTGGTGTTGGCGAGCTCATTCTCCAAGATTTGAAGTCGTGCTTCATTCGTCTTGTTGAATAGTCTGTCAGGGGTAATTTTGTGTGCTGACTTGCACCGCATGATATGATCGAAAAAGTTGTGTGAAATTGACCGCTTCAAAACAAATTTCGCTTTTGCATTCAACTGCTTTCATCTTTTGAATGCATAGCATTTCCTTGCTCGTCTATGGGAGAAGTTGTATTATTCCCGTCAACAACATCCCACAAGTCTTCACCAACGAGGTAAGACTCCATAAGTCCATAAGTCCTTCATACTCTGTAGTTGGACTGATTTAAAAGCTCAAGTCCACTCCGAGCACTTGAATCCATCTTTGAGGCACCCGTTGATTCTTTCCACCAAAGAGTCTTGACACACGATACAGAGCCCTTATGGCTTTGATACCATGTAAAATATAAAAGAACAGCAGAAAAAAGAGAAAGCCTGCTGCCTAAGACCGAACTAACCAAAGGGTGGAAAAATACAAAGAAGAATAACCTAAAAATAAAGGAGAATGATTCCAGAGAAGAGAAAAGAAACTTTAGAGGACTTTCACTTCTCAAAATGGCTTGATACAAATGATAAATGACTAGTTCTATTTATAGTACTCATGAGAATATTCTAGACTCCAAAATTCCCAACTACCTTATTAATTGTAAACTTCTTCCAACTATCCTAATAATATTAGACATCACTAGACTATTGTAGACTTCTCCCAGCTACTCTACTAATTATAAAAAAGTCTAGAATATTGTAGAACAAAAAATCAACTTTATTTTTAACAAAATATACTTATGTGAAGTTTGGAAATGCAAGTAGGTCAAATTCATTCAACAAGACCACTAAAAAGAGAAAAACCCTTGCAAGAAGTTACTATATAGATGGAAAGTTAAGAAGGAAATATGTCTGCCATACTACTAATAAGCATTTATTATTGGTTCCAGAGATGCACCTGATATTGAAAGAATGTTACCAACATCATTAGTTGTAAAGCTTAAACCCCCCAGCTTTGGAGGACTCACTGCCCATAGCGAGAAAATCTAAAGAAAGTAATGAATGCATGTTCTTCAGTTAAAACCAAATGGATAAGGAGCATGATCAAAACAGCATATATAAAAAGGAGCATAGGACATTTTAACCACATTAAGTATCATACCTCTTGATAAGCCATATCATGAAGTGAGAAGACACAATAAGCAATGACAGATGACATTAAGGGCCAATTCAGGAAAAGGTTTTCATTCTTTTTTACTATCTTTTCTTTGCCTACGCCACCACTTCCATTTTCTAAAGCTTCAGCATACTCTATGGATTCATTCCTACAATTGTGATTGTGAAGTGTTTCCTGCACGTATTTCAAACAATTATGTTCATGTGTAGGTCAACTAGACAATAGAAACCGTGGAGAAGGAACACATCTGAGCTGAGAGAATCATACTAAAATGATTTTTCATTATAAAATGTCATCATAAAATTTTTAAAGTGACATCAACAAAAGATAAAGGAGGTACAAGAAAATTGCTGCCAATGAACAGATTTCTTAGAGCGTAAGATACATACTGGAATCCAGATGCAGCCAATTGCTACTACAAATGCAAATGCTGATGTTATGAGGTTGGGCAAGAAGTATGGAAACCTGCAGAATGATTCAGGTTTGGAAAATGAAAATCAGCACATCATTAAGATTTTATTTGGATGAAGTTCTTCATGAGTACTTACAGGAAGATATAATAAGAAAGAAAAATATAATAAGTTTCTTCACAAGCAAAAATCAGATTATCCTTAATCTAGTTTGTAAAAGTTTTCTTGTACTAGCTTCTATAAAAGATGATTCAGGCATAACTAATTTTAGCTTAAGAAGAAGTTTATTTCCTTTTTCCTTATTTTTTATAAGTGTCTGTGGAGAAGTTTATCTAAACAGGTTCAAATGATAGAGTAATGAAAAGAAAAAAAATCTAAAGGGAAACTGAATATGAAAGTCCACTTACTTATCCCAAAAGGAATCCTTTGGAAAAATATTTGGGTACTTCTCTACTGGCTACAATTGAATACAGAATTTCAGTTGTTAACCATCTCAGAAAGCCAGAAGGCTTTCAATTCAAAACATTTGATCTTATAAACATATACAAATTCAAGGCTTCATGCAAGATTCATCTTATACTCCAGATGGCTAAGAATATGGATAGTACCTGAGCCAAATAGCCTCCCAATGATGGGCCAATTATTAAACCTATGCCCCAAGCTGAGCTTAGCTAAAAGCAAATAATCACAACATGACTTGTTGGTGTGGAAATGTAGTTCTAAGAATTAGCAGTGTAAAAGAGTTGGTGATGCTTACAGTTGACAGTCCTAGAGCTTGGTGTTCTTCTCTAAAAAGTTCAGCAGCATAGGCCTGTTACATAAAGGAGTTAGGCAGGAAGATGCAGAATTGGAAGCTTGAAAGAGATTGAAGAAGTTATATTCAAGTGCACATGCATTCAAAATTTGTATCCTAGTGGTGGATAAAACAGGCAAGTGTTGAATAGTAGGAGTTAAAGATATGATACCCTCACTGGTCCTAGAAAACCATTGAAACTTCCCAGAAGAAATCTCGTAATAATAGCCATCCAAAAACTTGTGCTAAGGCCAAATAGTGTGCTGAAGATGACACTGAAATCAAGTAGCATTGATAATTATGGGAATCTTCAAGAATTAACTTAAACAAAGCATGCAGTTCATTGACATGTACACTTACACTGATATAATCCCTGTAAGTATAGCAGGTTTTCGACCAAGGCGATCAGGTATAATTCCCCACAGAAAAGATGTCAAACATCTGCCAAGCATGAATACAGAACCTACCACATTTTTATCATGCAGACATCACTGATAAATAACTTACAAGAATTGTTGATGGCATCAAAAACTGGAAATAACAAAATTTTGTCTTACCCACATAGCCAGCATAATAACTAATATCAGCTTCTGTTTTCGCAATGTTAAAATCCCTTACCTGAAAATTAATATTGCATCATCAAGGATGCATTTTATGTGCATCACACAAAGTTAAACATGGATCAAAGATTTGATTTCTTCAGTATGTCATAACAAATGACAAAGCACAAGGAAAAGCAACAATAAGCAATTAAAACTTGCATTTATCACATCTAATTGGTAGCAATTATCAGTCTTACAGCAAAATTCTACGGTTGACAGGGAACAGGAGTACTCGGTGTACTGAAGAAAATCTTTCTGATTAATAATGTTTTTTAAATTTATAGGCTGAAATGACTTGTCTTCATTTTTTAATTGTAATAGAAAATACATAAATAAAAACTGAAATTAAACTTCAAGCACTCAAAATAAATAAGCATGTAGTGAGACAACTTCCAACAATATCACCAAATCAGAGGGTACATATATAGTAAAAGGGTTACAGTACCATTTTGATGGTTAAACTCACCATGAAATAGAGGAATGGAAAGAGAGATGATATTGGCAGTGCTGCACAATAAAATTAAAATGGCATCAGATGAGATACAAGTAGTTTCAACTGATTGAGAATGATAAATAAAATGGCATCTAGTAAAACACATAATTTATGTTGGGAGAATATGAGAAGGTATAAACATAGAAGGTAATGTCATCACCTTCAATCTAAAACCTTACCTTCAATCTAAAACCTTAAAGCAGTAGGTTTATAAGACACCACCTTCAACTCAAAATCTTAAGGCAGGTTTATGAGTCTTCTTTTTTATAATTGTTCAACTTACTCAGACTCACACTTGGACACCTCCAACCCAAAACCTTAAGACAGTAGATTTATGGGTCTTCTTTCTTATATATTGCTCAACTTACTCAGACTCACACTTGGACTCCTTCAACCCAATACCTTAAGACAGTAGGTTTATGGGTCTTCTTTCTTATATATTACTCAACTTATCAGACTCACACTTGAATACCCAACAATCTCTCTCTCAAATGAGAGTCTCCGACACGACTTTGTTACCACTTGTTAGGAGAATTTGAGATGCATAACTGGAGAACTCAAATGAGAGTCTCCGACACGACTTTGTTACCACTTGTTAGGAGAATTTGAGATGCATAACTGGAGAAATCTCATAAGAATGAGAAATGAACCAAACCACATAAGGGAATAACACCACCTTCAACCCAAAACCTTAAGGAAGTAGATTATGGATCTTCTTTCTTATATATTGTTTAACTTACTCACTCATTTCTATATAATGTGAACCTTAAGGAAGTAGATTATGGATCTTCTTTCTTATATATTGTTTAACTTACTCACTCATTTCTATATAATGTGAAACTTAAACTCACCCTTGTATAAACTCACACTTATATACCCAACTTATATACCCAACAATTTAAGTTTTGTTCTTATATATTATCCATCTCAATCATTTTCACTTTACATCTTAACTCTACACATGAATTCTTCCTCATACATACTTTAAGAATTGCCATTTAGAAAAGTTAATATAAGAAACTTCTACAAGCTTACACTTAGTTTTTACTTACTAGAACTCAATTCTTTTTTCTCTTTGATGTTGTCATCTAGAAGTTTTTAACAGGAATGGTGCACTTCAGGAATCAAGAAACTAGACTTTCCAACACCCCAGAAGTTTCAACAAGACAAAACTAGAACAACCAACTCAAGCAGAAGTTAAAAAACTGAGCAGAGGGAATTGCTTACCAGCAACCAAAGCCACCACCCACATGATAAAAAGCTTTGTGACGGGCACACCCTGTCCCTCACTCAACTCTTTGGCCTTATCCACTTTGCAACCGGGGCAGTTCTCATAGTACTTCTTCCTCTCCAACAATGGCTGTCCAACATTCTCCTCTTCCATGTTTCTGAGATGACCCTCTTTCCTAAACTACTTCACATGCACCTTAAACCCACAAAAAGGTGATGAATGAAAAAAAAAAGAGATATGAGGGTGTGTTGTTATGAAGCACAAAATGGAAACAAAGACAGGATTTAAGGAAACAAACACACACACAACCAGAGAAACTCTGCGAGTTGTTGTCCTTTCTAGCTTTTAGGAACGAAGAGGAACGTGAGAACACAAGTTCTGGTGTGGTCTCACTCAGCTATATGAAGGCACATGATTAACACACAATAATAGGAGTAACGTGAAACCAAGACCAGTGCATCATTGCACACGTCACACAAAGTGAAAATTGCCCATAGCCACTAGCCATGAAGAGAAAATGACTTAGTGTTTCTTAATCATAAAAATTATTATTTTATTTTTCATATGTTTTTACAGAAAGATACCCTTCTAAGGGTATGTATGATTGATGATTGGAAGAGTGAAGATGAACCTATAGGAGGATGATGAGAAGGAGACAAATAGAGAATATATAAGGGTATTCTAGAGGAAGAATACCATGAATGAAATTTTAGAAAAGGAGTTTGGAGCACATGAAATAAAAATCATTTTTTAAGAAAAAAGTCTTTGTTTTTAAATGCATTGGAAATATAATTTTTATTTAAAATATTTTTTCTATAATATGTTTAAACTATTTAAAAAATATTTTTAAATTATTTCTAGAATATTTGTATTGAATTCTTCTAAAGAAATTATCTTTTGAGAAAATTCTAAAAGTATATGGCATATTTTAGAATGAAGTGATTAAAGATATAAAACAATTTAACTATTTGATAATTAAATTAGTTCATGAATTTAATCCCTTATTGATGATGTTGACCTAGTACTGATTTTGAAATTGGGTACCTTTTTCAAAAAGCCATAAGATCTTGGTTGTTTATTTTTTATTTATCAATGTGTTTGTCATTTTCCTAGATTCTTAGATTCGTGCATCACCACAATATCACTTCCCCTTGTGTGCATTATTCCATCTTCTATACTATATTTAAAATCCTTCCTATCTAAGACTTTAATAGATATAAGAAATTTTTTCTCAACTCTAAATACAGTTGATATCGATGAATGTACAAATTATATTATCATACGTCTTTATCCGTATGGATTTTATATCAAATTCTTGCAAGTACACATCATTATTACAGGATATTCATTATCAACTATAATAATAATTTAACTATTTGATAATTAAAATAGTTTATAAATTTAATAACGTTATTTATGACTTAAATAAGGGGTTTAAACTTGTTTATCATACATGTATGTTTCTTCCTAATTCTAGTTTGTTGATTTCTCTAAATTTTCTAAGTTTCTTAACACATATTTTCTCATCAGTATCCATAAAAGGTTCCTCAGTATTCTACACACTTGTGATGCATATATAATAAATTTTGTCTTTGTATGTGAGAATAAATCTTTTAAGAATTTAATATTCCAAAAGACGAGTTACTTTGGCGAACATGAAATAAAAATCAATTTTTTTTAAGAAAAAACTCTTTGTTTTAAATGCATTGGAAACAGAACTTTTATATAAAAGATTTTTTCTATAATACATTTAAAATTTCTGAATAATATTTTTAAATTATTTCTAGAACATTTTTATTAAATTTTTTTAAAGAAATTATATTCCTGGCAAAAAAACATATAACATATTTTAGAAGCAAGTGATTAAAGATATAAAATAGTTTAACTATTTGATAATTAAATTAGTTCATGAATTTAATCCCCTTATTTATGATGTCGACCAAGTCTTGATTTTGAGTTGAGTAACTCTTTCAAAAGCTACAAGTTTTCGGTTGTTTATTTTTTAGTTATTAATGTTTTTGTCATTTTCCTAGATTCTTAGATTTATATGTATCACCACACTATCACTCCTTTCTCTTGTGTACATTATTCCACCCTCCATCTTACATATAAAATCCTTCTATCTAAGATTTTAATGAAAACAATATTTTTTTTTCTCAACTTTGGACTATAATTGATATTGATCAATCTTCAAATTATCTCATCATTCATGCATCTTTATTTATATAAATTTTATATTAAACTCTTGCAAATAGTGTTATTAGTTGTTGATATATTAGTAATGTTTCACTTATCAAACATGATAAACATGTGAAGGAGAACACAAAATTCAACGCTCATTTATTATACAAGTACTTTCTTAAGATGATGATCAGCATTTTCTCATCATTTAAGAACTTCATCTTGTCAACTATAATAATAATTTAGCTATTTAATAATTAAATTAATCAATAAATTTAATCACGTTATTTATGATTTAGTTAAGGGATTAAAATTTGTTTATCATAACATATACAAAAGATTCCTTTCCTATCATCATGTTTCTTCCTAATTCTAATTTTGTTGATTTTTCTTAATTTTTTAAAGAAATTTGTTGAAAATATTTTTCATATATATATGAGGTTATATATATATACAAGGTTCCTCATTATTCCACACACTTGTTGTGATGTATAAAATAAAATTTGCTTTCTATGTGAGAATAAATCTTTTTAGAATTTAATACTCCAAAGACTAGTTACTTTGTTTTTCTTCACATCTTCCTAGTGTGTGAAACTTGACCTTCTCACTGCAGAGTTTTTCCAGTTTTTTTCCTCAATTGAACCAACTTTGAAACTTTCACATATAAATTCATCTTCATATTCTATCTAAAAGCAATTTTGACAGAACGTAGTATAAGATGTGATAAGGACCCTACTATTTCAAAAAAGATAAACTTGGCATTTTTCATGCATTTTAAGTTTTTCGAACGATTTATTATGTCATTTTAATATACAAACATTTTTTTTTCGATATAGAGTAATTGATACCCTAAAATAGTATTATATTTGTGCATGTTTCAGAAGGTACAAAAGTCCATACCACATGGGGTTTAATTAAGTGATTGAAATATAAGATTTTTATTGAAATGTATGATACGTAGGACAAATGAATAAATTTATTATATCCATGCTTAACATATATTCTAACCTGTGAATAGCATGTGCAATTATTTATAGTGCGGGAAGTAAGGACAATTTCCTTCTTATCGGATCAATCAATTAAGATAGTTCAATTTTCAATAATTTAAAAGTGACGGAATCAGTATTGATAAAATTATTAAATAATTAATAATATAAAAAATTATAATGTCATAATTTTTTGTTAAGAATTAAAAAAAACATAAATATATAGTTTTATAACATTTAAAATTAACTTAAAAATGAGATAAAATTTGTTATCATACGTAAATTAAAATTTCAATAATATTTAGCAATAATAATAAATTTATACTTAGAATAAGAAAATAACAAATGTTTTAGATTGATTTTTTATTTTTTTTACAAAAAGATTAAAATAATATATTATTAAATATTTTTAATTAAATTGATTTTTGATTAGATTTGCTTGCTTTTTTATTGTCTTTCGTGTTCATTTTCGATTTTAGCCACAAACTTAATACCCATGTTTTACAGTATTTGTCTTTAGCTAAAAGTTGAAATTAATGCGTGAAATTCACCTACTTTAATTGATAATAAATTAATCTTGATTTGATAGTTAACAACTTATTAAACTGAAAACAACATTTCCTAGTAAGGAGTTTGGTTAAATCATAATTAAGTTAATAAATGTTTAAATAAATAGCATAGAGATAACAGTTTTACCTGTGGAGTATATTTTTTTTTTATTTATAAAAATAATGATAAACTTTTTTTATATTAGATCAATACAGAACATTGTTTATTAAGATCCACACTTATTAGTCATTTTAATTATGACTGTTAGAATTATTTATTCTAATTAATGTTTTCGTTAATTAATTTTAGTCTCACAGATGTACTTGTAGGTTTGGACCATAATTTTGATTTGATTTAATATTCTTAAGTCGACAATATAACCGATAACCGACTTCGACTAGAAAAATTAATTAAATTTGACTACATCTATTATATAATGTAGTTTTAAGTCCTTTCAAAATAAAATATCTCTTTAATCAAGTAAATTTAAATATATAGCAGAGTTACATATCTAGTATAATTTTTGAAGAAAGTAACTTTTCACATTATTATTTTTAAAAAAATATTTTTCTTAATTATTTTTATAATAAGAAATGAATTGAATAATTTTTCTTTAAATATATGTATGTTGAAAATAATTCAAGGATAGGGAGTAGTGGTTAAAACATGGATGGAGAGTAGGCCTTGAAACAAGTGCTTATGGTTGTCCTTATTACATTTAGCTCTTTTATTTTCAATGATTTTTTACATATAATATTTTATTTTATATTTTTTGTTGAGTAAATCCAGTATACAGTTTTTACCAAATTGCCAAAAGTTGTACAGTGGAGTTTTTGAAATTATTAAATGAAAAATATGATGAGGATTCTAAATAATTATCTTTGGTTTTGTCTTGTTTGAACAGTTTCCTTTGTTTTCTTCTTTTGTTTTAGTTTGGTTTCTGAGTTGTAGTGGATGCATCTTTGTTTGGTAGTCATTATTATATTAAACTCTTTTATTTTAATGATTTTTCACATATCAATTTGGATCCACAGAGATGCCGATTGCCGAAAACCTCTCGGCATCTTTGTCTCTTAATAAAATATAATTAAGAGACGTGGTCTAGTAAAACTTGTTTGACCCTACTAAAGTTCAAGACCACTACTATATATACACTTACACAATTTTAAAACTATACAGTATTTCCACTGTTGCAAAGACAAATGAAGTGAATGTATGGTCTATAAGAAAGGTGCGTAAACTAAAAAGGAAATCTACTAAAACCTAACTACAAGCAAAATTCAATCAAAGAAAATAAGAATATAATATCTTAAAGAAATTTAGAAACAGAGAAATATGATGTTGACCCAAACCTTAATTTTGTGATTCGTAACTCTTTCAAAAGGCATAACTTCTTGCTTATTTATTATTGACATATTAATATACTCATTGTTTTTTTATTAGATTCGTGTATCATAACAACATCACTTTTTCTCTTTGCAACATCACTTTTTCTCTTTGTGTGCATTACTCCATTATCCATATTACATATGAAATTTTCATATCTAAGACTTTAAGGAATATAAGATTTGTTCTCAATAAATATGGTTGACATCAATCAATATACAAATTATGTTATCATACATATGTTATTCATACCAAATTTTTATAAGTAATGTTATTCCTTATCAACATTGTCTAGCTCATTAAACATGATAATTATGTGAAGGAACACTCAAAATTCAAATCATCTATTAGACAAGTGTTTTTTTAAGATGATTATCAACTGTTGTCATTATTAAAGGACTTCATCTTCAAAATTAGAATTGTTACTTAATTCAATTTTTCCAATTTTGGGCAACCTCTTTTCCAATATTTCAATTGCTTTCAATATTTGCAAACATTTTTAGGATCGGTCTTCGTCATCTTTGACTTATTAATGTTTTTGTATTTCTTCAAGACCATGAACCTTGAAGACAATCATCTTCAACACTTTTAGATGCCTTTCAAGTGAACCTCCCTTGTATAGAATAAACTTAACTATGACGTATTATGAGTCTTTGTTGTGATGATTGTAAATTATTATGTTTGATAAGATCTTTCTTTTTTTGTATTGCTTTAGATGCCTAAGTGAGTATTTGATTGTCTGGTAATATTTTGGGAATGAGAAACTTGCATATTGGGATAAAAATGTAGGTTTCCTTTATGGGAGGATTTTCTTCTAAGTATTTTTAGTCCAGCAAAAGTTCTCACAATGCCATTTTTGCTCACATAAGAGGTTCTCACTCAAGCAAAATATTAGTCGTGATAATGTGTGTGACCCAAGACGACAAGTTTTTCGCTCAACCTAGTAGTGGCGCCTTATGTACCAAGGTCACGATCTTTTCGCTCAATCGAAGAATTTTTGCTCGTACGAAACTTTTGGTAGTGCAAATTTTCAATTATCTCACTCAAGCGAAATTAATGACAAAATTTCGTTGTAGCAATGAAATTTTTATTTTAGTGAAAAAATTTCAACCAGTAACAAAATCTTCATTCAAGCAAACATAAAGTAGAAAACCACTTTACTCTTAGGTATATTTTTGCTCGAGCGATAATTTATCACTCAACTGAAAGTTAATCAAATTTGTTAGATTTTAAAAATTACAGGATTATTGGGTAGTAATATGCTTGTACTTTGAGGTAACTAAAGTGGGGTCAAGTAGAATCAGGAGTTAGTGTCCATTATCTACTCTGACATGTTGACGATATGTATGGTACTCGATGAGGTATAACTGTATTTAGTGTGTGAGTTATACCATAATAGATTCAATTCTAATAATCCCGATCACGTAGACTAAGGTGTCAATTGATAAAGAACTGATAGAGAGATATTAGAGGTATATCCTAAGATTATAATGAAATAGACCAAACTTAGGTAGGATCGATAATAGTCTTACGTTATAGATAAAATAGTTAAGTTGATAGTATGATCGTAAGTATTAATACAATAATTGATCACAATATGACTTATAAGTGTTAGGCTCTATATTAACTATGATTTTTAGAACGTTTATATTTCATTAACTATGATGTGATTTATGTGATGAATATATATGTGAATTAATGATAATTACTTAATCATATTTACATACTTATTTATATAAAAAAATTATTATATTTTAAATAATTATTTATATTTACTAACTATCTGGCCTGTTATCATTATATTACGTTATACGTAAACTATAAATCCTATAAATAAATTAAAAGATGAATTAATAACACTATAATTAATATATATATATATATATATATATATATATATATATATATATATATATAATTTTCATCTTCAAATAGAATCCTTACTAATAGGATTTCATTTTATAATAAATATATCTTATACACATGTGTAATGTATTATTACAAGTCCATATGACTTAGTTTGTGTAACCTGGGAATGATAATAATAACCATTTTTAATATTGTTATAATGTGTGTACTTATTACATTGGTAAACTACTTAAAAGAATCCTTCTTAATTACCAATGTTTTTAAAATGGAATCATTGAAACGATTAATAATGTTCAAAGTTTATTAGTAGTCGCACTCTGATCAAATTAATATGAATAAAATTATCGTTATAATTAAATAATATATATAAACATTCATATAATTCTATTACGATGTCAAAAATTAAAATAAAACATAATATATAAAAATAAAATAAAACGTATTATCATATGTAAATTAAAAATTTAAATAATATTTACCAATATAGATTTAATAATAACAATAATAATAAGTTGTTTATATGTAGACTAATCAGAAAATAATAAATATTTTAAGTTGTTTTTTCAAGAAAATTTTTATAATAATGTATTATCAATTATTTTCAAATTAAACCAATTTTAACCAGTTTTACCTATTTTAATCAGTTTTATTTACTTTCATTGGTTTTCTCATTCTTTGATCAGTTCTTGCGGATGAGAGATTTTATAATATTGTTTATTAAATTATTTGATAATTTCATAGACCGATTGATATAGACTAGTCCAATTTTCAAAAAAGTTAGACTTTAATTCGTCGTCTTTCTTGTTTCCTTTATATTTTAGCCACAAACTTTTTTTTCTATGTTTTATATTTTGTTGATGAGGGAGGGAATTTCAAATAATAAATTTGAGATAAAAGTTAATAAAAAGTTTAATTATTTGCATTAAAAGAAAAATAATAAATTTTGAGTAAAAAGTTTATAAAAATCTATAAATAATATGATATATGTGATTGGTAAAATAATGTTTTAATAGATAAAATTGTAGTTTAAATTAATTTAAAATTAAATATAATTAATTTATTTGTTGAAAATAATGAATTATTATTTTAATTGATATAATTATACTATTATCAATTATTTAAAATAAAAATAAAAATAAAAATTAAATTATATTTTTTGATAACGTAATTTTTTTATCAAATTATTTTAATTTTAATTTTAATTTAGTTTTATTATTATTGTTTATTTTTATATCAATATTATTAATATTTTATTTTTTATAATCATTTTAATTTATTATTATTTTATAAATTTATTATTAAATACTTGTATTTTTATTATTATTTTATTAGGTTTATTCAAGTTTCCGTTCAAATCTTTCCCATTCATAACAAAAAGAAGAGATATTTTTTTTTTCATGTTTTTTGCAATAAAACAATATTTTACTTTTAGATTTCTATACATTCGACGCTTTTCTTAGACACAATCTTTTGATTTGTGCATCCACACGGACCCTTAAATATCTTTAGGAGTTACTACAAGTTGGATTTAATTGATAACACATTGTTCTTCAATTGATATTTAACAACTTATTATTTAAGAATAACATTTTCTAACCATGAGTTTGATCAATTCATTACATATATGGTTATAAGTTATGTGGAGTTATTATTTTTTTTTCCAAAAACTAAATTTTATTTTTCAAAATTAGTTTTTTTATTAGGTGAGAGAATAAATTATATTTAATGAAAATTAATTTTAATTTCTATATTATTAATTTTTTTCTTTAATATTTTCTTTCCAATTTCTCATGATTTCTAGTGAGTTGACTGTTTAAAATATGCAAAGATATATATAAATTAATTTTTACAAAAATAGATTACTAAATTATGTCAGAGATTTCAAAACTTTTGTCAAATTAGTGACTACAAACATATTTAATATATACTATTTCAGTATTTGTATTTTTTTTACGGTTTTAACCCCTTATATTATTTTTAACATTATTTCAAACTTTTGATAGATATTTTACATTAAAAAATTTGTTTAAATGGTAAAAAAAAATTATATATCGCTATTATATTATCAATTTTTTATTTAGGAAAATTTATATTTTTTATATGTTGAATATTATATATTAAGTAATAAAAACTATAATAAAAATGATAAAAATTACATCGATAAACTTTTTAACTTAACCAAGATTTAAAAAATAGTCCATGACTCTGAAGTTTTTTATTATATTGTGAACCTTTCTTAGTGTGTGTTAGTAACTATAGTTATAATTATATAAATTATGTTTGCTTGCAATATTTATTTATAACATTAAAAAGTTTGTTCACAACATTTATATATAATATTAAAAACCGTGAAAAAAATCTGCAATTTTAACCCTCATATACTTTATAACTTTGAAATAAATTATTAAGTATAGTTATTTAATTTATCCGGTTACAATTATTTGAAAAATTATATGGATATATATATATATATGTGTGTGTGTGTATATATAATTAATGTTAGTTTTTTTTATTAAATAATATCAATTTAATTTATATACATTAATGGTATAAAGAATGTTTATATTGTTATTCAGTTATAAAAAATGATAGATATGATTTTATGAAAATGTTTCATGAGGAAAATCTATCGAAACAAGACAACTTTTTATTTAGATGGTAGAGTAAAAAAATATTAGTATTATCAATAAATATATATTATTTTTAAAAGAATATTAGTTAAGAAACAAAAGTAAAATATACATATATTTTTTTTAGTTTAAAATTATGATAAATTAGACACCATAACAAGGGAGTGATTAAACATAGGAAATGAATAATATAAAAATTAAAATGAGTACTTTTTAAATATAATTTACTCACTTACAAAATAAATATATAAAAATTGACCTTTGGAAAACTGGTTTTAATAATTATTAAAGTGTATTCGAGAACACACTAGAAATATACTTTATACTTTTAAAATATTATTTACTTTTATTAAATATTTTTAGTATTTATTTTAGTACTTTTCTTGAGATATATAAGTTGAACTATAATTAACATATGTTTACTCTTCTAACGTCACCCAATGTTTTTATCAAAATAGTATTTTAATATTTTTAATCAACACACACAAATTAAATGTTTATTATTAAAGGTGGAATAGGTAAGTGAAAGTTTGAAAATCAGGAAGAAGCACTAAATGTCATAGGTTTGGTAAATCATGCTTTATAATAAAAACAAAAGGGATAACAAATTTTGAAGAAAATCAGTGGTTATTACATGGATGAAATAATCATTGGGACAATGAATGTGATATTTTTATCCTCTTTCTCACAAAAGAAGCTAAATATCACATCTAAGAGATTGAAATAAAATTGATTACCCTATCTTTGTTTTTTCATAAAAAAAAAAAAATACAAAGCTTCAAAATTGATTGAATATACAAAGCTTCAAAATTGATTGAACTATATTCAATCAAATAACATGTTTCTCGCATCTTAAAAAATAAAACATTTATTTCTTTGTGAATATTCGATTTTGTATATACTAATTTTGTAAATACGTTTTTCTTAATTGAAAACAATTAAAAATAATTAATTTTATTAAACTTGCCTCCCAATGATTTTCTTTTTAAGAAAAACACCATGAAAAATTCAAGACCGATAAAGCATGAACAAATTTATATAAAATCTCTTGACAATATTATCAATTCAAAATCTTTAACATGGTAAATTTATTTATTTTATATACCGGAGTTGTAATTTTCACATTTATGAACTTATATTTTCCTTTAGGGAAGTTTTGATAAAGTTTAAGATACTTAAGAAAACTTAACTAAACTTTAGACTTACAAATATATGATTAGAGTACAAGGTTTCCTACATTAGGTGTCCACTTCGAAATTCAGAATTAAAAGAATAATTTTCAATATATTAGATAATTTCATATTAATTTTTAATTACGAACCATCATTGATGTGATTTTTCATATTTATTATAAAAATCAACCAATCAATCATATAATAATTTGTAATTAGATGATAAAGTAAAAAAATTATTCCTCTTAAATAAGATATCATTTTAGTTGTACGAGTGAAGTAAGTGACCATTTTATTCGTAAATAAGAGCTAATTTAGTTATATTATTAATACAGAATATTTATTATTTGTTGAATAATCTAGTTAATTACTTTTAGTGAGTTATCAACCCCCTTTTCTCTATAAAAAAATTAAAGTTATAAAATTTATTAAACACACATTTATAAAGCTGCACCTGTATGACTTTTTTCCATAGAGCTGAATTAAAAGTTTAACTTTTTCATATACTACATTATCACATGTTTAATAATTAAATTATTAATTATTAATTTATCTTTTAAAAGTGAAAACAACTAAAAAAGCAAATGTAGCCACTTGATCATTCACACAAATCATTGGTCTCATTACCCATTTCTCACCGTGACCCACTCATGAGCCACGCTCTGCAAAAGGAACATTGTCACGTTCCATCATATGATAAAGTTAATGTGTGATAAATACATCTTATCTTATCATAATTTTTCTAAATAATTTGTATATATAATTGTTTGGAACCACACAATAACATTAATGAATATATATACTTAAGAAATTATAATTATTATATTTTATAATATCACATTTGAGTCACATTATTGTTATTCATTTCAAATCACTACTGTTACGATTCTTACTAACATAATAGGAAAATAGAGTTTTGATAAACGTAATAATCATATTATAATTCATTTTTTAGAAGTATTATAGTTATTATCAAAATAAAATTCTGTATTTATAAAAAAATACAAACAATAAAAAATAAAATAATAGTTATAAAATAATATCAACTTAACATTGTTCACCGTAAGAGTTCGAAGTGATAAACATTCTTGCACTCCCGAACCTACGACAAAGTCCAAGAGCTTTCTCCTATGGTCGTGTGTATGTTCCTTTCCTCAACCTGTGTCTGGTTTTCATTATGTGCTTCAAGACAAAAGTGCACGTCTTTTACGATAATCTTTTCTAGGTTTGAATGATGTGCATGCATGTAAAGTGTGTAGGAAAAAGGAGCTGAGCCAAACAAGTGGTGGGGTTCTCGCAGAAACATGGAAGACGAGAATGTTAAACAGCCATTGTTGCAGAAGAAGTACTACGAGAACTGCCCCGGTTGTGAAGTGGATAAAGCCAACGAGTTGAGTGAGGGACACGGTGTACCCTTCACAAAGCTTCTCATCGTGTGGATGCTGGCGCTTTGTGCTGGTAAGCACTTTACTCTCTTTTGAGCATTATAGCTACTGCGATACTTATTGATAGAAATTCAAATCTAAGTATAAGTCCCACGTTAAATAAAAATAAGAAAGTTAAGTAATATAATAAAAAATATATGAACCATTTTTTTTTGGAGAGATCTCCCTCATATTCGAGGAATCTAAGTGGAATAGGAATCTAAGTGGAATCTAAATGCGAGTCTAACATGATTTTGGTTTTTGTGATCATGGGTCTCAAATAACAGTGACTATTTTATGAAAACGGTTTTCCTAGATTGTACATGTTGAGGACTTTATGCATATGGAAGGTTATACATAGATGCTTGCTTCATCTTTCTCTTGAATGCTCAAATATTTTATGGGATTTTAGATTTCAGTGTTCTGAATGAAAATCATGTTTTGCTGTTGTCATCCTGAATCAGTTGCTTTGTCCTATCTGATGTCACTTTCTTCTGTTCTGTACAGCATTGCCAATATCATCTCTCTTTCCATACCTTTATTTCATGGTGAGTTTTACCATCAGGAGGGTTTTGCAGTAACCTTTATCACTTGATATAAACTATGATTTTGGGACATTGTTGGAAGTTGTTTGGGTGCATAGTTATCTATTTATAGTGCAAGAAGTTAAATTTTAAGTTTATATTACAACTAAAAAATGAATTTAAGTATCAAGTCATTGTTTAATCAGCATTTTCATATATAACAAAAATAATTTAGAAAGAAATAGAAAATAGCAATTTTCTCTGTGCCAAATATATGAATGAGTTTAACTCTCAAGAACTGCATAATGTTGAATATAAGTCATTCTGAGTAATTAATTAGAAAATTTTCTTTAGCATATCAAGCAGCCTTCATTTTTGTTCCCTCTGTAAGACTGATAAATGTAACTTTTAAACGTACCAAAGCCAATTTTTAATTGCTTATGTTCTTCCTCCTGTTTTGTTACTTGTTATGAATTACTCGAGAAATAAACTCTTCGATTAATGATTAACTTTATGCTGGTGCAAATATCCTCAATAATTTAACATTGATGTTCAGGTAAGGGATTTTAATATTGCGAAAACAGAAGCTGATATTAGTTCCTATGCTGGTTACGTGGGTAAGATTACTTCTACTATTTCCAGATTTTGAAGTCTTCAATTCTTGTAAGCTATTTACTTGTGATGTCTGCATGATACAAAATGTTGCAGGTTCTTCATTTATGCTCGGCAGATGCTTGACATCTTTATTTTGGGGAACTATAGCTGACCGTATTGGTCGAAAGCCTGTTATGGTTATAGGCATTAGTTCAGTGTAAGTATATATGTCAAGGAATTGCATGCTTTCTGTAAGTTTTGCTTTGAAGTTTCCCATAATTATCAATGCTTACTTGATTTCAGCGTCATTTTCAACATACTATTTGGCATTAGCACAAGTTTTTGGATGGCTGTTATCGTGAGATTTCTTCTGGGAAGTTTAAATTGTTTGCTTGGACCAGTGAAGGTATCATATTTTTAACTTTTAACAACTAGAAATTTCATGCTCGAAATATTAAGTCTAAGTCTCACATTAAAAATCATACATTAAGTAAAAATTGAGAAAGTTGGTTGAGTCACATATAAATAAATAAACTTAAAAATTTAATGTTTTAAAATTTTAGATTGAAAGTAATGTGTAGATCTGACTTCTCATTGTGTTTGAAATGTTCCAGTGTTTCTTCTCTTGATTTTCCTATCGTTATTAACAAGTACTTAGATACCAATTTTTGAATTTGTGCACTTTTAACTTGTTCATTCTCATTCAAGTTTCCATTCGTACAACTATTTTCCTAACTCTCTTATTCAACAGGCCTATACCACTGAACTTTTTCGAGAAGAACACCAAGCTCTTGGACTCTCAACCGTAAGCATAACCAGCCTTTTTACGTAGTTCTTAGAACTGCATTTCCACACTAGAAATTGAATTTGTGATTTGGGTTTAGGTAAGTGCAGCTTGGGGCATAGGTTTAATAATTGGCCCAGCATTGGGAGGCTATTTGTCTCAGGTACTATCTGTATTCTTTTCCGTCTGGAGTATACAGTATATATTTGTTTGTAACAATTGTTTTGAATTGAAAAACTTCTGGTGTTTTGAGAAGATTGACACCTGAAATTCTGTATTCAGTTGAAGAACATAGATGCTTGAAATAATTCATCTGCCATTTTCTTATACTTTGGGAAAATTTTCATTGTAGCCAGTAGAAAAGTACCCTCATATATTTCCAAAGGGTTTCTTTTGGGATAAGTAAGTTGTCTTCTGGAACAATTTTCATCCTTGTCTTTCTACCCTTTTATCATTTAATGATGTGCTGATTTTCATTTTCCCAAACATGAATTGTTGTGCAGGTTTCCATACTTCTTACCCAACTTTGTAATATCAGCACTTGCATTTGGGGTAGCAATTGTCTGCATCTGGATTCCGGTATGTTCATTGACTGAAATTTTTTATCCTCTTCATGTATTGTGGATTTTATTTTAACATTTTAATGATGACATTTCATCATGAAAAATCCTTGTATGTTTTGCTCAGCTTAGCTGCACTTTTTCTTTGCTGTTTATACTGTCTAGTTCGTCTACATAAATAATATAATCGTTAAAATACCTGCAGGAAACACTTCACAACCACAATTGTAGCGATGAATCCATAGAAGATGCCAAAGCTTTAGAAAATGGCAATGAAAATATCCAAAAAAACGAAAACCTCTTCCTTAATTGGCCCTTAATGTCATCTGTCATTGCATACTGCGTTTTCTCACTTCATGATATTGCTTATCTAGAGGTATGATACTTAATGAGGTTAGAAATTTTCTTTGCATGTCCTTATATATCTTGTTTGGATATTTCCTGCTTTTTTTCCATATGTTTTTGACTGAACAACATTCATTAATACTGCTTTCTATAGGTTTTCTCCTTATGGGCTGTTAGTCCTCAAAGGCTTGGGGGTTTAAACTTTACAACAGATGATGTTGGTAATGTTCTTTCAATATCAGGTGCATCTCTGGAACAAACAATAGATTCTTATTACTGTTGGACTCAAATTTTATGAATTTACATGAGGCCACATGGTAGTTGCTTGCGAGTGTTTTTCTCTTTTTACTGGTCTCGCTGAATTTTCCTGACTTGGTTCCCAAACTTCACATAAGTATATTTTGATATAAAATGTTATAGCCATCTCAAGTATCATATCTTTTTGTTCATATATGGTGAAAATTATTTTGATCACAAATAGTTACTAAAATTTTCTAGTTATTATCTCTCTAGGATGGTATAACTTTGACAAAAAGGTTCCCTAGCATGATATATGATAGTAAATATCCTCTTTACAAAAGAGGAAAGCATGAAGAATAGGCAAGTGTGCATGATAATTAGTTTGAAACAATACCACTTGAACCATATTAAATTTATTCCTCTCGTTCTATACTTAACATAGATGTAAAAAAGCTTACATAATGTTGATCTGTATATACCTATTGCACAACAGATATTATTCACTGACTTCTCAAATGTTCAGGTCTTGCACTTATCATTTACCAACTTACCATATATCCATATGTGGAAAAAGCTATTGGGCCTATTTCTGTTGCCCGCTTCTCATCTGTGAGTTTTCATCTGATTGTGGCAATTATTTCATTTCAACATTTCATTTGTTGTTATTTGAAATATGTCCTGTTACTTTGGTCCCATATGCAGATGTTATCCATACCTCTTTTGCAAAGCTATCCCTTCATAGCATTGCTGTCAGGCTTAGCACTATACATAGTGTTAAGTATTTTTTCAATTCTAAAGAATATTCTGTCTGTAAGTGCACCTCTGTAATCATTTATTGGTGATTTTGATGATTCAGAAAAGTTTCTGTGTGCTACAAATTTGACTGATTATACTCTTTATTGGATTTAGATCACCATTATAACCGGCTTGCTCATTCTACAAAACCGAGCAGTGGTAAATTTTTGGATAATTCTTTGTCCTCTGATTCTATAAAATTGTGGAGAGTAGTTACTGATGGAATTGTAGCATATCTAACATGTTGATTTGGAAAACAGGAACAACACCAAAGAGGTGCAGCTAATGGAATTGCTATGACAGGCATGTCTCTATTCAATGCTATTGGCCCTGCTACAGGTGGTACCCTGTAAGTTTCCCTATGATTTCTTTCACTTTTGTTGGACTTACCTCTCAATTCAAAAAATATGAGTGTACATCTCTACTTGGGATCCTACATCAACTAAAGATAAAGCTTTTCAATACTTTATAATTGAGTGCAAACCTCAGTTTACAAACTGATTTTGTAAGATTTAGTTAGGCTTAAAGTGTAATTCTTAAGATGGTATCAGAGTCTATCCTAACAAAGTTGTTATGTGTATCGGGCCATCCTTAGATATATAGTATTACGCTCGAGTTAGGAAATCTCGGCGTAAGGGGTGTGTACGATACTTGCCACCCATATATAGAGTTTTTTCCTTCTTTTTTGGTATATAATAACAAGATTAATTTAATTCATTTGTGCCTGACACTTCATGCCAAGTTCCTTTAAGATATGTGTCTTTCATACCTTACTGTTAGTTTACTAGACAGAAAGATGTATGATAAGAACCTTGATAGAACCATACTACTAACGCTTTGACTAGTTTCTGAACAAACACTTCAATGACCATTCTCTTCTACTCAATTTAAATGGAGAGTCTTTGGTTTTAATTGATTGAGAGAACCAAACCACAAAATCTGGTCATTATAGTTGATGAATTCTAAACCCCGCACTAGAATCTCGTACTTCCATTGTGAAACTCGTTTACTTTGCAGTTGGATTCTAACAATGTAGGTAGCTCATTTCCTGTCAGTGTAAGCCTAATACCTTGTATAGTAGGACATTTAATAGAAATTACTCTCAATCCACTTTGATGTGTTAGCCGTTGACAATTTTTTCATCAGTAGAGGCATTTAGCCACATAATTTCTAACTTCAAACATAAATTATCTCCAATTTTCTTATATGACTGTATGCTTAATGCAAGTTAACTTGGTTAAAAGTCGGATGGATGCTTCATTCCTACCAGATTAACTTAAAAAGAAACTCATGTCATTTTTTCATCTTATTTCTCTTTTAAAAGCTTTTATAGAGAAGTTTATCCAAACATACCCCCAATCCACTTAGACACTTTTTCACATTTCAATATTATTTCATTAGTGGAGGTTTTTATCCACATACTTTCTATCTCCAATTTTCTTACATGATGATGGTGAATGCAGATTAACTTGGTCACAAAAGCGGATGGATGCTTCATTCCTCCCAGGTAAGATGATTAGCTAATTTATCTATTCTGGTTTTTGTTTAATATATGACAGAAGGGAACACTCTTTGCCTAACTTTAAATGTCAAAAGTTTTTCTTTTCACATTCAAAAAGCATAAAATATGTTAATTTTACTAGAAACTATTTTATAGCTAGACTATATATAATGTCAATATAGTTATTGAGATCATTGGTTCTTTTACTAGTTGCATTATATTACAAGGAGCTTACTGCTGTACATTCATTTGCAGGCACACATATGGTGTTCTTTTTCCTGAACATAGTTGAAGCACTTGGATTACTCATGATGTTCAAACCATTCCTTGTTGAAAAAAAGAAAACGCACACAGATCAGTTACACTGATACCAATCAAATTTGCAGAAGGATTTTCTTTTAGCTACTGTTCTCTCTTGAGGAAAGTGATGGTAACTAAGTGCATCAAGTTTGTCATAATTGGGACTAGTGATTATCAAATCTATTTTGATGGCAACTATTCAATGGAAAAGGGCATGCAGAAAAAGAAATCAGATAAAAATTGTGTAAAACTGATGAATAATCTTTAGGATGAGCTTTATGAAACTTGTGAGTCCATGTTATGTTTACTCAATATTGTTGGTTGGTTATGTTGTTACAATTATTTCTTGTTTAGTGTAATTGTTTGTAAGCTAATTACTGTTTGTTTTCTATGCAATTAGTCTAACTGTTTTAGTTAGATCTATATAACGTAACTAACTTGTCTTTGTAACTGAGTTCTTCATATACAACTTTCTGTAATTTTTCATTATCCTTTTTTCATATCTTTGATCTTTACATAACAAAATCAATGTTTTTTATCATGATATTTAGAGCACGTTGATTCTTTTTCTTGGCTTCCACCACAAGTTTTGATGGTGACTTTCCTTAACCCCTTTTTTTCATCAAATCATTGAAAAGCTTTATAGAAAGAATCATTTATTATGGCGACAACAAATTCAATGTAACTAAGATACCTTTTTTAACCCTTTGAGTTTGTAGAGGGGGTGAGTGTATTATGTGAGTGAGAGAGAGAGAGATAAGATGTTTCTTGAAAATGGTCAAGGTTTGAAAATTCTTTCATGTGGTCACTCAAAATTTCTCGTCATATAACTCTCCAATTAGTTCTTCATACATATCCCACATATAGCCAAAAATCTTGTCTGTGTTAACAAATTTGCTTACGAAAATCATGTATTTTAGTTTCGTAAAAACAAATGTTTTCTTCAATTTTAGGATTTTGATGAAATTCGCCTTCGAGGTCATGTTGATCTTGATTTGATAATGTTGTACCATATACTACATATGTTTAACATCTCATATTAGGACATCTTCATTTAAATGTTTTTGGTCTTGTCATTCAATCAATGAAATATCTAGGTTCGAGTTTTGCTTTACATGTTAATTGAGAAACCTCGTTGTTTATCCTCTGCATTGTTTCAAACTAAATATATTTTCTTTTGGAATTGATATATAATAACTTGTAGGAACTTACACCTATGAATTTTCATGTTAATTTTAGTTATTGTATATCCTTTGTTGATGTCTACTTATATCTCAAATTATATATATGTAAAATAAATCTAAGACCTTAGATATTTTTAAAACTGATTTAGAATTATAATTGAGTTATAATTTAATAAATGTATTGAAGATTTATACTTTAATCTTAGAGGTGAATTATTAACTATAAAGATAAGTTATTAATTTCTTATCTTGTTCTAATAATTACATTGTGTTTCTCTTTATTTTTTTGGCTCCTTAAACTATTAAGTGTTTTTTTTTTTATATTCACCGATCATAAAGGATACGTAAGTTTATATCCAACTAGTAGAATATTATTTTCTTAAGATGTCATTTTTAATGAACACAAACTTTTTTTATCTACATCTTTTCTTCAACCATTTATATACCCTTCTCAAATTTGTCTTCTATTTTTGCCTATATTATTAAACATTTCATCATAATTCCATGAGTCACCTATCAGTCTACTCCCTCTTCTTCAGTTAAGTCTTTTATTTTAAATTTAGATATTTTTTCCTCTAACCATGTTGACTCTTTTGTCGAGTCTTCTAGTACAAATAATTTCTCTAGGTTTAACCTTAAATACTCATCCTATGACCACAAAATCTAAAAAGTAGATTATTCAATTGAAAATTCTAACATAATATTTTTTTTTTTTAATGTTGAGCATAAAAGTGTAAAACGAATTATTCAAGACTTCAAATAGGTTGCCACTACGACGATTTAATTTACAGAAAAATAATACTTATAACGTTGTTCCTTTATCTTTAAATAAGATTCTTATTGGCTTCAAATGGGATTTTAGAGTCAATAACATGTTCTCAATAGACAAATCTAGATGATTTAAAAGGTTTTAATAAAAAAGTTTGAGTTTAATTTTTTAAGAAATTCTCTTTTCTCATCAAACATATCATGATTGATAATATGCTCATCCTTATTATTACTAATAATTGTCCTAACTTGATCTAAATATTTTTCTAAATGACTCGATCCCATGTCTTAATTTCCCTTGAAATTGAAGATAAATCTCTAGTCTATAATTTAAATAAAATAATATATGATCTAAAACAAATTTCCTAAACTTGGTTTGAAAGGCCAAAGACTACTACCCTTCTATTTTGCTTGGCTTTATTGACAGCAAATGTCATCATTCATTATTTGTTTACGATTGTGTCTTTGCGATTATCTATTTGTCGGTGCATGATATTATTATCACAGACAATCCATAAGCTATCATACAAGAAATTACTCACATGAATTCTAATTTTACCCTAAAATAACTTGGTTCCTTAAACTATTTTCTTGGTATTGAAGTCCATTGATTACCCAATGGGTCTATTCTTATGATTCATGCCAAATGCATCATAGACACATTAATCAATACTAATATGCTTAGATCATGAAGTGTTATCGTTAATAAGGTTTTTCAGTTTATGGATTTTTCTGTATAATTTCATTGGATTGCGGTTAAAAGAATATTTAGATATCTCACAGGAGCTTTACACTGTGGTCTTGTTGTTTATCCTACATTCCTCATCAACCTCTAACTGTTAGAGCTTTTTTTTATGCAAATTGGGCAACAAAATCTTGATGACATAAGGTTTACTTTAGAAGCTTCCATTTTAGATCTATTTTAGTTTCATGGTGGTCAGGAAAACAAATACTTGTTTCGAGATCCGAAGTCAAATTTGAATACAAAAGATTAACGGCTACCACAACTAACATTTTGTGGATACAAACTTTTCTTAAGGAACTTTTAGTTCCTCATTATATTCTTTTGGTTCTTTTTGACAATTTGCTTCATTATATTATTCTTCATTAGATGTTGTTAATCAATCTCATAATGTTGTTTTTTATGGTGGAACTAAGTATAGAAAGCTTTATATTTTCTTAGTTTGAGAAAAAAAATTATTAAGAAATAACATATTGTTCAACAAATTCCAGGCATGATTAGTGGATATATCTTCTTATCATATTAGAAATCTATATTGACTAAAACATTGTTCAAATATTTGTAAAAATATCATTCATATTGACTAAAAATATAGTTATCAAATGTTCATTTGTAAAGATAATGTCCAAAATATTGTCATTATTAACAATATTTTAAGATGCTTTGAGCTATCATTGGAATTTGGTTATCTTGTAAAGGTATGTGGTTATGTTGAATTGCAAAATTATGAAGTTACCTTTCACGTATTTGGTTGTAACTATAGGAGGAAGCCATAACAAAGTGTTACTTTGGAATGCGATGTTAGATAAGGTTAGGAAGAAATTATCTAGATGGAAGGGCAAGCTCATATCTATGGTAGGGAGAGTTACAGTGATAAAGACAGTATATCTTTATTACCGTTGTACATGTTATTGTTTTTCAAAATCCCTAGATCTGTGTGCACAGAGTTCAATAAAATTCAGTGTCAATTTTTATAGGGGTGGGGTCACGATAGGAAGAAAATAACATGGGTTAGTTGGAAAACAGTTTGCAAAAATAGGGATTGCAGTCGACTAGGAATTGTGGACTTAGAAAGTTTAATGCAACATTACTAAGTAAGTGGAAGTGGAAGTCAGGATTGGAAGAAAAGGGTTTGTGGAGTGATATCATAGCTTCAAGGTATGGTTCTTGGAGATCCTTAAATCATGAAAGTAATAATAATAGAGATTCTAGATGGTGGAAGGACTTAAGATGCATATGTAAAGGAAAGGGTGACGGTAGGAATTGGTTTAATGAAAATTTCAGATGGAGATTAAGGAAAGGTAGCAAAATTTTATTTTGGAAGGATTGTTGCATGGGCAAAAATTTGTTTAAGGAATCTTATCCTAGAATGTACTCTAATTATGTTCAAAAGCAGTTTAAACTGGAACAGTTATGGAGTGGAAGGACCAAATGTGGGAATGGAAATTGAGTTGAAGAAGGGAGTGGTTTGAGTGGAAAACACAACGATAGAGGAGCTATTTGAAAAATTATAATAGCGTAAGCCTATCTAGGAAATAGAAGATGAGTGGGAATGGAGAAGGAAACATGGTGAGCAATATACTCTGAAAGATGCATATAATAAGATAGCCTTTGACAATCAGGGGAAGGCAATGAGGTATTTCAAAAACTATGAAAGCCAAGAATACACCATTTTCACATATATGTCGCTAGAGGGTTTACCACGATAGGCTGCCAGCAAGAGATATGCTAGGTAGAGTTGGTGTTCCTCTCCATAGTCCGCTTTGCATATTATGTAATACTATCTTGGAAAGTGTGTGCCATCTATTTTTCTTCTATAATGTGTCAAGTCTTATTTAGAATTTTTGCGATAAATGGTTTTGTGTACAAATCGTGCACCATTGCAAGGTGATGGAACAATTTCTAAGCTTTTGATGTGTAGGGGTGTTTGGAAAAGGGTCCACTGTGAGAGGCATAGTATGGTTAATTATCATATGGTCCATTTGGAAACATAGAAACAATATCATATTTTTAAAAACAAGAAGTGTGACGCCCATGAGGTATTTGCACATGTACAAGTTAAATCTTGAAAACTTATCAAATCCAAACTTAATAAGGTTAGATTTAGTTACTTTGACTGGTGTGTTGACCCCTTGCTCTGCATTATAATACCTTGTTGAATAATAGAGGGCAGGTCTATTTTAGCAAGGGTAGTAAGTATTTCAACTACTGGCTTAGACGTTGTAAAGTAAGAACAAAGCTTAGTGCCACTTTTATATACAAAATGCAGGTTTGTGTGTTCTTTGATTCAAGAACAACTAAAGATGGGGAATAGATACGGTGGGAGATCTTAATGGATGTACATTTTGCGATCTCCAAGTTTTGATGGTTTATACAGATGGTGTATGTTGTTGGTAGACAACTTTGTAGACCTTAAATTTTTCTGCAACAGAAAGCAGCTGGAAATTCATTTAGATTGTTTATTGTATTTTGTTTGTTACATCATTATTATAATCGTTGGTTGTTATTTCGTTTTCTGGCCACTTAACTCATATTCATGTATTGGTAATGGTTTTCTGAAAGGAGTACCAAGGGCAGTTTCACCTGTGTTATGTAATTGGTGTAGCCCAGTTATATTGGAAAAATATAAAGTTAATATACTATTTACTAGGTTTATTTTGTAGCACTTGGTGCTCCTATTTGAAGATACTTGTTTTTTTTTAAATAAGTTGGAATATTTTAAATTAGTCTCTAACTTAATTAGATACCAATTTAGAATCTAATGACATAGGTAACTAAAACTTTGGTATATAATGTTAGATACCAATTATTTGACTTAATTGGTCACTAAATTCAATCGTTACTTTTATTTTTGTAGTTATTTAACAACCAAAATTAATTTGGTGACTATTTTGGTCACAATTAGCAACCATTTCATTTGTTAGCTAAATATTGATCTCTAAATAGTTTTTTTTCTTGTAGTGTAATAAGGATAACAGAATGAGTGGTTATTACATTGATGAAATTATCTTTGGGACAATGAATGTGATATTTTTATCCTTTTTCTCACAAAAGAAGAAAAATATCACATCTAAGAGATTGAAATAAAATTGATTACCCCATCTTTGTTTTTTCATAAAAAAATACTAAGCTTCAACAATTTATTGAACTTCAATAATTCATTGAACTATGTTGGATTCTTCCTACACCTTCATAGTATCTTTCTGCACCTCTATAATTTTAAATATTACAATTTTAATCATAAGAAAAAGACTAAAATATCCTTAATGTTAGAGAAATAAATTAAAAGTTCAATAGAGGTTCCGTGGACTGTACAATCTGTAATTAAAGAATTTTTTTAATTGAACTGTGAAATGTACAACGCAAGTCTTAAATCAAATATTCCAAAGTTGTGAATTGTACAGCCCGCAATATTTTTTCATACACCTTTATTATTACAGACCGTGCAATCCGCAGTTATTGAAATTTTTTCAATGAATTGCAGTTTGTACAATCTACAAGTCTGAAATCAGAATTTTATGATTTACGGATTGTACAATCCGCAATTCATAGAAAAAACTTCAATAGTTTAGTTTAGTTTAGTTTTATTTCAACAGTCTAATATCCTTAGGAACTCGAACCTATACCAAAGGGCCTCTGATCAACTATCAGACTAATACACTAGGGAATTGAGTTGCAGAGACACCGTCTGATGACTCAGAGGCTACATGCAATCTCAGATAGTGAAGGGAAAAACAGAAAACCTAAATGGGCTTTAAGAGCAAAGGGCAAAAATGAACTTACTCTATCAAAGGTTCTTGATCGGATAAACTTGCTTAGTCCAAAGGTGGGCTTCACTAGAAAAACTGATAAAAGACAAACGTCAAATTTAGAGAAAAGTTAGAGGAGGGGAAAGGTGTGGGGTTTGATAAAGATAGCAACTTAAGTAAAAAATAAGACTTGACTATCAGCTTTATCTATAAATATTTATTTTCAATTTAATAATATAATAATCGTGCTCATTTCACTTTTACTACTTTCACTCAAATGATATATAATTTTATTGGTTGTTTCATCGAGATTTCCATAATTCGTATAGTAGTTACAAACATTTATGTACTTAGTTTATCAAATTTTTTAATTTTAATATTGATAATAAATTAAACTTTACTTAATTTAATATTTTTTCTTCTACTATTAGTTTAAACTTATTTTGTAATACGTGTTATCTTCTAAAATTAGTCACGCAACACAGAGGGTGATTGTATATTTTTTTAGTATGAATTTATTTTGATGTCTCATATTTTTAAATTCATTTTCATCTTTTCATTTATATATTACTTCCCATGTCATAACATATAAATTAAACTTTAGAGTATAAGTTTACTTGAAAATAACAATATCTAATATATAAATTTTTAATAAAAAATATTAATATTACTCCTTGATACGCTATTAAATATTTTTTAATTCATATATAAGTATTAAATATTTTTTAATTCATATATAAGAAAATGTTGGTTAAGTTAAAAAAACTCCATGCTTTGATATATATATATATATATATATATATATATATATATATATATATATATATATATATATATATATATATATATATATATATATATATATA
>Ga0209700_102799_pt1 | contig 34752 bp, 12 predicted proteins | sample SiratroredBW_FD_187528 | JGI IMG/M metagenome (GOLD analysis project Ga0209700, IMG submission 187528) | Root nodule microbial communities of legume samples collected from California, USA - Siratro red BW (SPAdes) (version 2) | ecosystem: Host-associated > Plants > Roots > Nodule | place: USA...
TCAAAAAAAAAAAAAAAAAAAGATTTGTATTTATTTTACCATAATAATAGGGTTTTACTTCTAATTTTACTCAATTAAATTGTGATCGTATTGTTTCTTCATGAAATTTGTTCTTGCAGAACCAATTACCTCTAACAGTCAAATGGATATATCACTAGTAAAAAAACACTATTTTACGTCATCGAATAAGGACGCTTAAAACACAAACCGACGTTGCTAAAAATGCAGTGGCATTTTTGTAAATAAATGAACAATCATAACGTCGGTTAGACCAAACCGATTATGTGATATACACACAACGTCGGTTAAACAAAAACACCGTCATGGAAAAGGCAGTAAAAAATAAAAAATCAAAATTTTAAAATTTTAAGTTGGCGGGTGAGCACCACGTCAGCTGGGAGCTGTAAATTGACGTGGTACGTTTCACCATGACGTCGGTTCTGGGAGACTAACCGATGTAATGGTCAGTCTGATATTTGGTAAAAAAAATTGGTTAAAATTAGGGGTCGCACCATGTCAGTTCTGGGCTCCTAACCGACGTTGTGTTGTATCTGAAACTCAATTTGGGGATTTCAGGTTATGCACCACGTCGGTTAGGAGCCCAGAACCGACGTGGTGCTTCCAATTTTAACCCCGCCATGTGTTTTCACTTTCACTTTTGTGCTCCCTCCACTGCGCGCGCGTTCCCCTACATTGTTCCAGCGTTTTCTTTGCTGCTTTTCGACCTCCATTGCTTCCTTATTGAATTCCATTGCACTCTTTCTTGTTCATATACGTTGAGAGCTTTGTTTTGAACGGTTCTATTTTCGTTTTGAAGCTCGTTTCGTTGGTCTTCTCGGTTTGGCATCACCACTGCTCTATAAGAGGTATCTTTTTATCATCTTTGAAATAAAAGAATAATATGATTTGAATGGTTATTTGTATGATTAGAATGCTTGTTTGGATTTGAATGTTTTTTGTGTATGTTTGATCTACATATTGCGCGTATGGTACTGAGTTCGGGAATGTTCGATTCCTGGCAGTTTTTGTATTTTATTTGAGCATTGTTGTATGATTGGAATGCTTGTATGATTGGAATGCTTAAATGACCTTTGTGTATAATTTAATATATAAGAAACGCGTTTGGGTACTGAGTCTGGGGATGAGAAAATTTCTATTTAATCTTGCTCATTGTTTAATGTGTCTAAAATTCTTTCACTACTCGTAGTCATGGACCGAAGTTGGATAAATACAAGTCGAATAAGTGATGTTTATAAGAAAGGTGTTGAAGATTTTTTACAATATGCTAAACGAAATGCAACAGTAATAAATGGAACATATTACTGTCCGTGTGTGAATTGTGTGAATGGAAAAAGACTAGATATTGAGTTGGTACGAGAGCATGTTCTTTGTGATGGTTTCTTGAATAACTATACATCGTGGACTTGGGAAGGTGAAGTTATAGAATTATCATATGCATCTGAGTAAGATCAATGTCAACATTCTAATCTATATTCTGAAGATTGCATGGATGACATGATTTGTGATATTGGAGGAGAGAGTGTCCACCAAGCCCATGTGTTTGATTCTTTGAAAGATGATTCACTAACAGAAGTGTATCTTGGTTGTTCAAGTTTTTCACGTTTGTCAGCAGTATTACGGTTATTTAATATGAAGGCAAGAAATGGGTGGACTGATAGAAGCTTTACTGAATTACTTGAATTTTTACATGAAATACTTCCTCAAGGTAATACATTGCCGACCAGTCACTATGAGGCCAAAAAGATATTGTGTCCAATGGGTTTGAAGTACCGAAAAATACATGCTTGTCTAAATGATTATATACTGTATAGAAAAGAATTCGAAGGATTGCATAAGTGTCCCAGATGTGGGGTATCAAGATACAAAGTTAAGGATGATGATGGGGATGAAGATGACATGAAAAAGGGTCCTCCTGCAAAAGTATGGTGGTATCCTCCAATCATGCCTCGATTAAAATTTTTTTACGCCAATGTTAACGATGCAAAGAGCTTGACATGGCATGCAAATGGAAGAAGATGTGATGGGTTGTTACGATATGCTACCGATTCACCACAATGGAAGAAAATCGATTCTTTGTATCCTGAATTTGGAAGTGATTCAAGAAATCTCATACTTGGTCTTGCAACTGATGGAATGAATCCGTACGACAATTTAAGTAGCAAACATAGTTCATGGCCTGTTTTGCTATTTATTTACAATTTTTCGTATTGGTTGTGCATGAAGAGAAAATATATGATGTTGTCTATGATGATATCAGGAGCAACGCAACCCGAAAATGACATAGATGTTTATCTATGTCCTTTGATAGAAGAGTTGAGATTGTTATGGGATGAAGGTGTTGAGGTTTTTGATGCACATGAGAAGGCCAATTTCAATTTGCGAGCAATGTTATTTTGCACGATTAATGATTTTCCAGCATACGAAAATCTAAGAGGTTATAGTGTAAAAGGACATCATGCTTGCCCGATATGTGAAAAGAACACAAGTTACCATTAACTAAAATATGGGAGGAAGACATGTTACATTGGCCATTGAAAGCTATTGAAATGTAACCACCCTTATCGCAGGTTGAAGAAAGCTTTTAATGGTTGTTAGGAAGATAAAATTGCATCTCCACCCTTAACTAGAGAAGAAGTGTATAACCAAGTGAACAACATCGAAGTCAATTGTGGGAAAACTATCAAGCATAGTGGTGTGAGAAACATATGGAAGAAGAAATAGATATGCTTAGAACTTCCATATTGCTCAAAGTTAGATGCTAGACATTGTATAGATGTAATGCATGTAGAAAAGAATGTTTGTGATAGTATAATTGGGAAATTGCTAAATATTAAAGGAAAGACAAAGGATGAAATTAATGCTCGTAAGGATCTGGTTGAGATGGGTGTTCAGTTTGAGTTACAGCCCCAACCTCATGGTAAACGAACGTACTTGCCACCAACATGTCATACTTTGTCAAAATCTAAAAAGATCAGTTTCTGTGGGTGTTTGCGAGGAGTTAAAGTACCACAAGGATACTCTTCAAATATCAAAAGTCTCGTCTCAATGGAAGATTTGAAACTTATTGACTTAAAATCTCATGATTGTCATGTTCTGATGCAAGATCTTCTCCTAGTGGCTATTCGTGAAATTCTACCAAAAAGTGTTAGACAAGTCATCACTCGTCTTTGCCTATTCTTCAATGCAATTTGTAGGAAAGTAATTAATCCTACTAGGTTGGATGACCTAGAAAATGAAGCTATCATTATCTTGTGTCAACTAGAGATGTATTTTCGTCCTTCATTTTTTGATATCATGGTTTATTTAATTGTTCATCTGGTGAGAGAAATTAGAATATGTGGTCCTGTGTTTTTACGATGGATGTACCCAATTGAGAGATGTATGAAGATATTCAAAGGGTATGTCATCACTGTAGTTAAGGTTATCACCGCCTTAAGTTATGGCAGTTAAGGGCATCATCGCCCTAGTAAACAAGACCTATTAAGGCGGTTGTGGAGCTGTAACTGCCTTAATAGGAGTCTACAAGGACGATGGGAGTGCTTAAACGCCGTTGTAGACCCCTATTAAGGCGGTTACAACTGCACAACCGCCTTAATAGGTCCTGTTTACACTATAAAAATGTCATTGTTGCCCACTGCGAAGGATTTTCTGCTACGTTTCCTGACAAACCGCCTTTGTGTGTCACATATACGATGACAATTGTTTAACTGTTGTCATATATCACATACTTTCTACGATGCTTAAATCAACGACGATTGCAAAACCACCTTTGTAGACCCTCCAGAATCGCTGTTGAATGGGCTTTTTCCACTAGTGTTGATAAAAAAGAAAAGCTTTTCTATTGACTAAAAAAGTTCAAATAATTGCTTGGATTTTTGAGAGGCATGGACTCTCCCACGACAATCTGATCTCCCTCATAAATCATAAGATAAAATCTCCCTCTCAACCCCTTTTATTATGTCAGCCCCCAACTAACTATAATTATTCTATGTAACTATTAGGGCTACCTCTCAATCTCTAGTTGCACCCTGGAATTTCCAATCACATTTCTTTCTTTAGTTTCTTTTTCCAGGTAATATCAGATAAAAAATATACACAGATCTTGGCAGGAACATGATCGATTGGTCACTCTTTGTTTAGTGTTAAACCAATTTAGGATGGTGGATCAGAGTTTTTAGTAATAGTAGGGAAGCCACATGTGGAATTAATCTAAAGAGAGAAAAGAAGAATTAAATGTCTGGCATAAATTTGACACGGGTCAGAATTTATCATTAAATTTTGATAAACAATAAGAATATCATTAAATAGGATTTTCCAAAACTACATAACAAAGAATGAACTTGCTTATGTTCATCCTCTGTCCAAGCAATCCCCTTTCGTCTTTCTTGATCTGTTCTTGAAGCCCTAGTTCCATGATTCAACCCACCCCAGTAATTCCCAAAACCACTGCCCTTTTGTCCAACTCCTTCCTCACTAGCATGGCTTGTTCAACCCTCCGAAGAAGAATTATAAGATGGTAAAGGCACACAACCAAATTTAATCTGGCTAATATCTTCCACCAAGAGTTCATAATGTTGTTTGATTTCTTCTATAGTCTTCCACGGCACATCAGTAGTGATCTTCTACCATCAATTCGAAGCAACCTCCGTGCTTTCTTTTTCAGTGTTAACAACAGGCAAATTTAAATCTGAAATGTTCTTTACCCTCATGGTTAGAATGTTCTTTTTCACCTTCTTTTTCTATATATAACCTTTAACTAAATAAATTTTAACTCATTGCAGTAAGAGATACAGAAAAGAAGAAAGCTATGGAAGAAGGTGGCCACTGATTGTTCTTAACTAAACCTTGAACCAAAATACCAATAAAGACTTATATTCTCTCTTTTTTCTTTTTCTTTGTTTTCTTTTTGTTTTAATCACTCTTTCTAGTACATATTCAAGCTTACCTGTAATATTGGGATGTATTTACATTTATCACTTCTTTTCTTTATTTACTTTTTCTTCTTATCACTCTCTTTCTACTATCAAAATTTACCTGTAATAGAGTTTATCTTGATCAATAATTCTAATTTTTTTTTCATAAAAGATTAGGATTCTTTAATACGTTCTTGTTGAGTCTATCTTGATAAATAATTCTAACTTTTTTTTCATAAAAGATAAGGATTCTTTAATACGTTCTTGCTGAAAATAAAAAAGTTATTATTCTTTCAAGGTTAATAATCTCACATCCCGTTAATATGCCTTGGTATAATTTGTAGGGAACAGGACATTCCAACCATGAGGGTAAAGGACATTTCGGATTTAAATTTGCTTGTTGTGAACACTGAAAAAGAAAGCACGAAGGTTTCTTCGGATTGATGGGAGAAGAACGCTACTGAGGTGCTGGGGAAGACCATAGAAGAAATCAAATACCATTATGAACTCTTGGTGGAAGATAATAGCCAGATTGAATCTGGTTGTGTGCCTTTACCATCTTAGAATTCTTCTTCGGAGGGCTCAACAAGCCATGCTAGTGAGGAAGCAACTCGCAAAAAGGGCAGTGGTCTTGGGAATTACAACGGTGAGTCTAATTATGGAACTAAGGCTTCATGAACAGATCTAGAATGATGGAAGGGGATTGCTTGGACAGAGGATGAACATAGACAAGTTCATTATTTGTTATGTATTTTTGGAAAATCCTATTTAATGATATTCTTATTATTTATCAGAATTTAATGATCAATTCTAATCCGTGTCAAATTTATGCCTGACATCTAATTCTTCTTTTCTCTCTTTAGAATAATTCCACATGTGGTATCCCTACTACTACCAAAAACTCTGATCCACCATCCTAAATTGGTTTAACACTAAACAAAGAGTGAGCAGCCAATCATGTTCCTGCCAAGATCTTTGTATACTTTTTATCTGACATTACATCGAAAAAGAATCTACAGAAAGAAATGTGATTGGAAATTTCATGGTGAAGTTAGAGATTGATAGGTAGCCCTCATAATTACATAGAATGATTATAGTTAGTTGGGGCTGACATAATAACAGGAGTTGAAAGGGAGATTTTATCTTATGATTTATGAGGGAGATCAAATTGTTGTGGGAGAGTCCATGCCTCTCAAAAATCACACCAATTATTTGAACTATTTTAGTCAATAGAAAGCTTTTCTTTTTTATCAAGTTTCTATGAGATATTTAGCATGGAGGTTACCTATTGTGCTATTGTAGTGGCCTTTCTTTTGAAACCTGGAGCATTTGTAATGGTTCATGTGAATTTTACAATTGTACAAAAAACCTGCACTTGTAATATGAGGATCATGATTACATTCGTGTGTGAATTTCACACTTTATGGATCCTGTGTTTGAATGGTTCTATTTCTTTTTGTTCTCAAATACATGTGTGTCTGTGTACTAACTAAGCTTTATTCTATTGTATGAAAGAAATAATCTAATTAGGTTTTTCAGTTTAGTCTGATTATAGCATATAAGTACATCAAATTATATGGAGATGAGATGGATCAGAACCTGAAATAAAAGAAGAACTTTAATTCATCACCTATTGGTTTTGTCCTTTCCTGATCAATGGTCTCTGCAAAGAATAAGATAGAACAGTGTGTACAAACTGCTCCCAAGGCCAGAAGCGTATATAGAGAAGTGTATACAGAGAACTATCTTCTTTGTTCTTCTTTAATAGGATAGAATAAAAACTGACTCTGCACAGTTGTAGGGACTCTTCTATATATTATTAATTAATAATGGGCTCATCCCACCTATTATCAGCTTACCCAATAAATATTCACACAATATAAACAATATTATTTTATGTAACAACATAAATAATAACAATAATGGTTACATAATATTTTGGTAAAAAGTTAATCTAGAGAAATTACTAATTTATGTATGTCCACAAAATAATTAATCCAACAATCTCCCACTTCGACAACATAAATTAGATCACAATATTGAAAATTAATCGAAAACAACTCACAACATGTCACCACAATAAAATGCAAAAATATTACAACATTTTTAACCAAAAGATCGAAAATGAAATGTAGCATCTTATCACTGTAGAAAATCATACTCGAAGGATTAATGATATCATACACAAATGAAACACTTACATTTCGGTGACCTTTATAAATGCGAAATATGCAGTTATATCCCAATCAACCGCCCAAGATGCTATATGAGATTAAAACAATCTCACCATAATAACAATTTGAGACTGGGTCCAAAATATCTCAAAATTATGCCATAGCATCGATTGCACAAATCATAATAAACAAAATATGGCAATACAAAATAGACAATCATATGTCTCAATCATCTACCCAAGATGCTATATGAACTTGAGATTGGGTCCAAAATGTCTCAAAATTATGCCGTAACATCAATTGCACAAATCATAATAAACAAAATATGACAATACAAAATAGACAATCATATGTCTCAATGATCTGCCCAAGATGCTATATGAATTTGAGACTGGGTCCAAAATGTCTCAAAATTATGCCATAACATCAATTGCACAAATCATAATAAAGAAAATATGGCAATACAAAATAGACAATCATATGTCTCAATCATCTACCAAGATGCTATATGAACTTGAGATTGGGTCCAAAATGTTTCAAAATTATGCCATAACATCAATTGTGCGACTCATAATAAACAAAATATGGCAATACAAAGTAGACAATCACATGTCCCAATCATCTGCCCAAGATGCTATATGAATTTTGTGACTAGGTCCAAAATGTCTCAAAATTATGCCATAACATCAATTACACAAATTATAATAAACAAAATACGACAACACAAGATAATTGTCGTCACAACAATAAATAATTATTGTCAAACATTTCAATAGATACGACAATAAAATAAATGAGGTCCAAAAGGGAAGTACATATCCATAAAAGAGAACTCTCACTAAACCAATACATCAAAAGACCTCATTATACCCGGGTTACGTGCTCAACAAAGACTTTAACAGTCAATCCCTTAGTTAAGGGATCTGTAATTATAAACTCTGTGGGAATATGCTCAAGTATCGTACAAGAACATTAACAACAAAAGCAATATCAAGACGTGTGCAAACTTGAACATACATAAAAGTGTCAATAGCAAAAGCATAAGAACTTTGTGCAATTTCAGAATTATTATAAAGACACTGGGATTTAGAAAACTTCTCACCCAATCCTCATAATTAGTTCCATTCAGCTTGATCAAAAAACTATTTGCATAGGCAAAGCTGGAATAGAATGTATCAACAATAGCAAATTAACCCACATAATTTGCTGAGCTTTCAATATCATATTCTTAAAGCTAATATCGAGAGGATACTGAAAACCTTAAGAATATAATAAACCATTCATCAAGAATTATGTTAAAAAATAAACAAACCGATGGGTAAGTTTATTATTAATATAAATCTTAATGCAACAAGAAGGATAATGTTGAACTATAGAATAATGCACTTAACATAATTCGTCTCACGAAAGTGAGATTAAAATTATGTAAGACATCCAACAATATTCACAAAATTGATATTTTATCACAATTTGTCCTAGAGATCGTAGCAGGAACATCATCGGTTGCTCATTTTTTGTTTAGTGTTAAACCAATTTAGGATAGTGGATCATAGTTTTTGGTAATAATAGGGAAACCACACTTGGAATTATTCTAAAGAGAGAAAGGAAGAATTAGATGTCAGGCATAAATTTGACACGGATCAGAATTTATCATTAAATTCTGATAAACAATAAGAATATCATAAATAGGATTTCCCAAAAATACATAACAAATAATGAACTTGCCTATGTTCATCCTCTGTCCAAGCAATCCCCTTCCGTCTTTCTTGATCTGTTCTTGAAGCCTTAGTTCCATGATTAGATTTAATTCCCAAGACCGCTGCCCTTTTTGCCAGCTGCTTCCTCACTAGCATAGCTTCTTGAGCCCTCCAAAGAAGAATTCTAAGATGATAAAGGCACACAACCAGATTCAATCCGGCTATTATCTTACACCAAGAGTTCATAATATTTTTTGATTTCTTCTATGGTCTTCCCTGGCACGCCAGTAACGTTCTTCTACCATCGATCCGAAGCAACCTTCGTGCTTTCTTTTTCAATGTCCACAACAGGCAAATTTAAATCTGGAATGTCCTTTACGCTCATGGTTAGAATGTTCTTTTTCACCTTCTTTTTCTATATATAACCTTTAACCGAATAACTTTTAACTCATTGGAGTAAGAGATACGAAAAAGAAGAAAAAGCTCTGGAAGAAGGTGGCCACCGATTGTTCTTAACTAAACCCTGAACCAAAATACCAATAAAGACTCATATTCTCTCTTTTTTCTCTTTTCTTTGTTTTCTTTTTGTTTTAATCACTCTTTCTAGTACATATTCAAGCTTACCTGTAATATTGGGATGTATTTAAATTTATCACTTCTTTTCTTTATTTACTTTATCTTCTTATCACTGTCTTTCTACTATCAAATTTTACCTGTAATAGAGTCTATCTTATTCAATAATTCTAACATTTTTTTCATAAAAGATTTGGATTCTTTAATACATTCTTGCTGAGTCTATCCTTATCAATAATTCTAACTTTTTTTTCATAAAAGATTAGGATTCTTTAATACGTTCTTGCTGAAAACAAAAAAAGTTATTATTCTTTCAAGGTTAATAATCTCACATCCCATTAATATGCTTTGGTGTACCTTGTAGGGAACAGGACATTCCAACCATAAAGGTAAAGGAAATTCCATATTTAAATGTGCATGTTTTGGACACTGAAAAAGAAAGCACGAAGGTTGCTTCGAATCGATGGTAGAAGAATGCTACTGCCATGCCGGGGAAGACCATAGAAGAAATCAAACAGCATTATGAACTCTTGGTGGAAGATATTAGCCAGATTGAATCTGGTTGTGTGCCTTTATCATCTTAGAATTCTTCTTCGGAGGGCTCAACAAGCCATGCTAGTGAGGAAGCAGCTGGCAAAAAGGGCAGCGGTCCTGGGAATTACAACAGTGAGTCTCATCATGGAACTAAGGCTTCAAGAACAGATCAAGAAAGACGGAAGGGGATTGCTTCGACAGAGGATGGACATAGACAAGTTCATTATTTGTTATGTATTTTTGGAAAATCATATTTAATGATATTTTTAATGTTTATCAGAATTTAATGATAAATTCTGATCCGTGTCAAATTTATGCCTGACATCTAATTCTTCTTTACTCTCTTTAGAATAATTCCACATGTGGTTTCCCTACTACTACCAAAAGCTCTGATCCACCATCCTAAATTGGTTTAACACTAAACAAAGAGTGAGCAGCTGATCATGTTCTTGCGAAGATCTGTGTATATGTTTTATCTGATATTACCTTGAAAAAGAAACAAAAGAAAGAAATGTGATTGGAAATTTCATGGTGAAGTTGGAGATTGATAGGTAGCCCTCATAATTACATAGAATGATTATAGTTAGTTGGGGCTGACATAATAACAGGAGTCGAGAGGGAGATTTTATCTTATGATTTATGAGGGAGATCAAATTGTTGTGGGAGAGTCCATGCCTCTCAAAAATCACACCAATTATTTGAACTATTTTAGTCAATAGAAAAGCTTTTCTTTTTTATCAAGTTTCTATGAGATATTTAGCATGGAGGTTACCTATTGTGCTATCGTAGTGGCCTTTCTTTTGAAACCTAGAGCATTTGCAATGGTTTATGTGAATTTTACAATTGTACCAAAACCTTGCACTTGTAATATGAGGATGGGTGATTGCATCCGTGTGTGAATTTCACACTTTATGGATCCTGTGTTTGAATGGTTCTATTTCTTTTTGTTCTCAAATACATGCCTGTCCATGTACTTACTAAGCTTTATTCTATTGTATGAAAGAAATAATCTAATTACAGTTTTCAGTTTAGTTTGATTATAGCATATAAGTACATCAAATTATATGGAGATAAGATGAATCAGAACCTGAAATAAAAGAAGAACTTTAATTCATCACCTATTGGTTCTGTCCTTTTCTGATCAAAGGACTCTACAAAGAATAAGAGAGAAGAGTGTGTACAAACTGCTCCCAAGGCCAGAAGCGTATACAAAGAAGCATATATAAAGAACGATCTTCTTTATTCTTCTTTAATAGGGTAGAATAAAAACTGACTCTGGACAGTTGTAGAGACTCTTCTATATATTATTAATTAATAATGGGCTCAGCCCACCTATTTTCAGTTGACCCAATAAATATTAACACAATATAAAAAATATTATTTTATGTAACAAAATAAATAATAAGAATCAAATAAATAATAACAATAATGGCTACATAATATTTTGGCAAATAAGTTAATCTAGAGAAATTACTAATTTATGTATGTCCACAAAATAATTAATCCAACAATCTCCCACTTGGACAACATAAATTAGATCACAATATTGAAAATTAATCCAAAACAACTCACAACATGCCACTACAATAAAATGCAAAAATATTAAAATTTATAACCAAAAGATCCAAAATAAAATGTAGCATCTTATCACTGCTAAAAATCATACTCGAAGGAGTAACGATATCATACAAAAATGAAACACTTACATTACGGTGACCTTTATAAATGTGTAATATACAATTATGTCTAAATCATCCGCCCAAGATTCTATATGAGATTAAAACAATCTCACCACAATAACAATTTGAGACTAGGTCTAACATGTCTCAAAATTATGCCATAACATCAATTGCACAAATCATAATAAACAAAATATGACAATACAAAATAAACAATCATATGTCTCAATCATCTGTCCAAGATGTTATATGAACTTGAGATTGGGTCCAAAATGTCTCAAATTTATGCCATAACATCAATTGCACAAATCATAATAAACAAAATATGGCAATACAAAATAAACAATCATATGTCCCAATAATCTGCCCAAGATGCTCTATGAATTTGAGAGTGGGACCAAAATGTCTCAAAATTATTCCATAACATCAATTGTGCAAGTCATAATAAACAAAATATGGCAATACAAAATAGACAATCATATATCCCAATTATCTGCCCAAAATACTATATGAATTTGAGACGGTCCAAAATGTCTCAAAATTATGTCATAACATCATTTACGCAAATCATAATAAACAAATATGACAACACAAGATAATTATCGTCACAATAATAAATAATTATTGTGAAACATTTCAATATGACCAAAATAACAATTTGAGACTCGGTCCAAAATGTCTCAAAATTATGCCATAACATGAATTCCGCAAATCATAATAAACAAAATATGACAATACAAAATAGACAATCATATGTCTCAATCATCTGCCCAAGATGCTATATGAACTTGAGATTGGGTCCAAAATGTCTCAAACTTATGCCATAACATCAATTGCTGCAAATCATAATAAACAAAATATGGCAATACAAAATAAACAATCATATGTCCCAACGATCTGCCTAAGATGCTATATGAATTTGAGACTAGGTCCAAAATGTCTCAAAATTATGCCATAACATGAATTGCACAAATCATAATAAATAAAATATGGCAATACAAAATAGACAATCATATGTCTCAATCATCTGCCCAAGATGCTATATGAACTATAGATTGGGTCCAAAATGTCTCAAAATTATGCCATAACATCAATTGTGCAAGTCATAATAAACAAAATATGGCAATACAAAATAGACAATCATATTGCCCAATCATCTGCCCAAAATGCTATATGAATTTGAGACTGGGTCTAAAATGTCTCAAAATTATGCCATAACATCAATTGCCCAAATCATAATAAATAAAATATGACAACACAAGATAATTATCGTTACAACAATAAATAATTATTGTCAAACATTTCAATATGACCACAATAACAATTTGAGAGTGGTTCTAAAATGTCTCAAAATTATGTCATAATATCAATTGCATAAATCATAATAAACAAAATATGAAAATAGAAAATGGACAATTATATGTCTCAATCATCTGCCCAAGATGCTATATGAACTTGAGATTGGGTCCAAAATGTCTTAAAATTATGCCATAACATCAATTGTGCAAGTCATAATAAACAATATATGGAAATACAAAATACACAATCATATGTCCCAATCATGTGCCCAAGATGCTATATGAATTTGAGACTGGGTCCAAAATGTCTCAAAATTATGCCATAACATCAATTGCGCAAATCATAATAAACAAAATATGACAACACAAGATAATTATCATCACAATAATAAATAATTATTGTGAAATATTTCAATAGATACGACAATATAATAAATGAGGTCCAAAAGAGAAGTACATATCCATAAAAGAAAACTCTCATTAAACCAATACATCAAAAGACCTCATTATACCCGGGTTATGTGCTCAACAAAGACTTTAACAGTCAATCCCTTAGTTGAAGGATCTGCAATTATAAACTCTGTGGGAATATGCTCAAGTATTGTCCAAGCACATTACCAACAAAAGCAATATCAAGACGTGTGCAAACTTGAACATACATAAAAGTGTCAACAGCGGAAGCATAAGAAATTTGTGCAATTTTACAATTATTATAAAGAGATTGGGATTTAGAAAACTTCTCACACAATCCTCATAATTAGTTTCATTCAGCTTGATTAAGAAAACTATTTGCATAGGCAAAGCTGGAATAGAACGTATCAACAATAGCAAATTAACCTACATAGTTTGTTGAGCTTTCAATACCATATTCTTAAAACTAATATCGAGAGGATATTGAAAACCTTAAGAATATAATAAACCATTAATCAAGAATTATGTTAAAAATAAACAAACCGAAGGGTAAGTTTATTATTAATAAAAATAACAATAAGAACAATAATGTTCAATAATAGAATAATGCACTTAACATAATTTGTCTCACGAAGGTGATATTAAAATTATGTAAGACATCTATCAATATTTACAAATTAATATTTTATTACAATGTGTCCCGCGAAGGCGAGCTCTCAATCATGAAAATATCTAATAATATTTACAAAATTGATATTTTATCACAATCCGTCCCGCGAAAGCGAGCACTCAATCATAAAAAAAAATATCCACTAATATTATCAAAATAAATTTATGTTATAAATTTTCAATATAATATTACACAAGAAAATTAATAATTACAATTCACGATCGAGCCTAAAAATTAAAATTCACAAAAGTTTCAACAAAATTGGGAACTTGTGGTATTGTGATTTCGTAAAGTGCCCAAAAATGTATTTTATCGCTATAATATTAATTAAATAGTCAATACCCAAAAATTAATAACCTTTCTGAATCAAACACACCAAAATAATTGAAGATCTCAAAACCATAAGCTCTCAATAGCAAATCCTAGTAAAACAACTCCTTCTCGAAGTTTTATTGCAATCAAGGGTAAACTCCAACAACTGTCTTCTTAAATCATATATCCTTTTAGGATGAATCTGACCTAAATTTTAAATCCAAGATTTTAATGTAAAAAAAAAAAAATTGCAATTTCATTACAATCCTTAATTCTACAAAACAAAAATGCAGACAAATGCTGCTAAATTCGAAGAACCCACAAATCGTGACATTTTGACTATTACTGAGATGTCCTTCTCACGTGAAGAGTCACAAGTCTCGTGCCATATTCTAAGTCAACGAAATAAGACAATATAAAGAACAAATCATCAAAAAAAATATTGCCACGACGGTTTTGCATCAATCAGATGGGAGTCAACAAAAAATTGTTCCTGAATTTTATGGATTTTTATCCACACTTAATCATGTCATCTCTTCTCTATTTGTTGATCTGTATTTATAGGCGTATTAGTGGGCTTAATGAGTTTGGGTCATTCTGTTGTATTTTGTTATTGTGTTATGATTCTATAACTAGTTATGAGATATCCAGCTGTTATTATAATCTGGTTGTACCTTGGTCAACCGTATACTACAAAAAATATTTAAAATATGATAATTTATTGAATCTTGATGACTTAGATTTATTTTCACAATTAAATAGAGATTATGGGATTGAAAAATGATAAACCAATTGACATTCTTAATTATATAAAAAGAATAAATTATTTTCCAAAAGCATATATAGAATAATGTTAACAATTCCATTATCAATTGCTCCAGCTGAAAAGAGTTTTTCAAAATTTAAATTAATAAAATCTTATTTAAGATCAACAATGTCTCAACAAAGATTAAACGGATTAGCTTTATTGTCTATTGAAAATTATTTTTGAAATGAAATTAATTATGATAATTTAATAAATAATTTTGTATCACAACAAGCTCGAAAAATAAATTTTAGATAAAAATATCATAATTTTAATTATTTTATTAATTTTAAATAATACCTCATTTTTTTATTCGTTCTAGGTCTCCTAAAATCTTTAGCTATTTGCATAATCACTCATTTCAAATAAGCCATATGAGAAAGCAATGAGTTTTATTTTCTCAGGAATGTCAAGTTGAGAAACATAACTTTCTAAATTTAGGAAAGAGGGTTTTCTGGGAATGATTTTCTTAAACAAGTTTTCTAAAAGAAATATTTCCGGTGAGAAAGTTGGGAAACTAGCTTTCTTGATTAAAATAAAATGGTCTTAGTAATACCTTCAACCAACCAAATGCTTTCTTATTTTCAAAACAACAAAAAATCATAAGTCAGAAGATTGGTTAGCGTTTCTTAAGTGATCCGTGATTGTCACTGAACTTTCAACTGCAAAAATGGCAATCGAAGGGCAATATTTGACTTGTGTAGCACAAAAAGGAGAAAGCAAAATTTGAATTTTCATGCCTCCTTTTGTTTCAGTTTTCTATGTTATTTTAAGGGTTTAACATTCTTTCAACCATTCAATTTTAGATTTAGAATAAAAATATTAAATAATAGATTTCTTCAAATATCTTACAAAAAATTGTACTTTATTTAATTTTTCAGCAACCATATCATTATCTTTACCGACTTAAGCTCCTTCGTGAGGTTGCTGAAAATTATTTTCATAAGATGAAGTAGATACGATCAGTCAACTCTAAAAAGTATGCAACTTCTGATGTTGCAACAACTTCCTCACACCACCAACCTTTTCCTCTTTCATTCATGAAAAGTTCAAAACTTTTAGTATATTAATTTGTTTTTTTCTCACTAGAAAAAGACTAAAAGATAATTTAAATTTATGGATAATTATTTTTAGAGAAACTCTCCACAGTGTCTATTCAAAAACTTAGCTCAATCCAGGAAATTTCACTGATCGATTACCTAAAATAGCTATCTTGGCATCATTCTCACGTTTTGGTTTCTTGGATTCAGATCACTTGCAATACACAAATTTATAGTCCAAACTAATTAATAAGTTTCTTCACACATTCACTATATATAATGATATGGTAACTAACAATGTCTTATCTTACCACATAAGAAGTTACAGTAATGGCTTACCACATAACAAAGCACAAGTTTTGTTGTTGCAAGCTTTGGCAATGACTTGATAAGGCCCAAGTTCTCATCCATTCTAGTCTTTGGGGATTCAACAGTAGACACAGGCACCAACAACTACATCAAAACTTTGGCTAAGGGAAACCATTTTCCTTATGGTAAGGATTTCCCAGGTCATGTGCCTACTGCTAGGTTTTCCAATGGAAAACTAGTTCCTGCCTTCATTGTCTCAGTGTTGAACCTCAAAGACACTGTTCCTCCTTTCCTTCACCCAAACCTATCAGATCAATATCTTCTTAAAGGTGTTAGCTTTGCATCTGGGGGCTCAGGTTTTGATGATTTGACCACTGCTTTAACAGGTGCCATAGTAGTGACCCAACAAATTAAATACTTCAAAGTTTACTTAGAGATTCTCTTGTTATTATCACTGCAAGAACCAATGACTTTCTCCTCAAATTTTATGACTTTTCCATTAGAAAATTGTTGTTCAACATTTATGGATACCAAGATTATGTGAAGAATACGCTTCAAATATTCATCAAGATAAAGAGGAGTTATTTATTGTAAATTTTTTAATATCATGTTACATATCAATAAGATCAATTCATAATCAATTCAAGATAAAAAGGAGTTATTTATTGTAAATTTTTAATATCATGTTACATATCAACAAGATCAATTCATAATCAATTCATAATATATAATTGAAGGTAATTATCACTTTATAAATCAGTTTTATAATGATAAATTATGCTTATAATATATAAGTAAAGGTAATTCTCATTTTATAAATTAATTTTGTAAAGATTTTTTCGTTTGAACAGTGAAAAATAAAATTAATGGAAACATTTAAGGAGTGTCCATGCAACTAACCGCAAAAATAACACACTACTATAAAAACAAGAAGAATGTAGGTGCCAACTAAACACATACATTTGAGTCAAACAAATAAAACAAAGCAGTGAAACTAATCACTAGCAAAATACAGAAGCAATTAATCTCCACGAGGTAAGAGAAAAGGTTGCCGAACTTGGTTCATAGAAAAGAGTAGAGACGCTCTCATGTTAGTCCAAATGCCCTCCTCTTGATGTGTACATAAATGTAAACCTGCAAAAGGTTGCCGAACTTGGTTCGTGGCTGCATGAACTTACCCGCTAAGTACTTGATTCCTGAACTCCTTGAGTTACTCCAACTGCATGAACTTAGCCACCCTTTGGCAGAGTTCCTCGATGTTCATGGTTGACTTCTTCATAAGCTATCCGAGGAGGGTCCCAATCGGAGAGCAGTAACCATATGATGCATGGCTACTTCTGGTTTAGTCCTCGGATATTTAGGACAACTTTTCCAAACCTGTCAATGAACTTCCTCAGAGATTCTCCCTTCTTTTGTTAGATATTGACTAGGGCAATGGACGTTAGGTGGTTGGTCTGCTCGTCGCAAACTGTGTCCCAAACTTCATGATAAGCGTCTCAAAACAATTTATAGCCTTCGGAGGTAGCCGAGTAAGTTGCTCCCTTCAAAGAGGTGTGGAAGACTTTTCAGAAAATATTGTTGTCCATTGTGTAAAGTATGATCTCGGTGACGTAAATGTCTATATGTTCATCTAGGTCCATTGACTCGTCATACTGGTCTAAGGTAGGACGCTTCCAATTCGAGGGTAACTCGGTCTCCATGATGTCGTTCGTGAAGGGGTGTCTTGGGATGAATTGTAGAAGGTGCTTTACAATGCTTCACTTCGGCTCTCTTTCCTCGAACCCTCTTGTTTAGTTGATCCTTCTCGACTACGTTCTCGTTCTTCTCTTTTCACCTTCTTCTTTAGCTTCTCATTCTCCTCTTGGAGTGCATTCATATCCTCTTCACTCTTCTTCTTCATCGCTTCCATCTCCCTTTTCATCTCAGCTAACATTGCCAGTGGATCGCCATGATGGTTTTGTTGACTTCCTTGATTCTCCATATTCCTTGTGGTAACCATTATATCGTTAGGCTAAGCTCGACCCCACGGGTAGGCGCCAAAATTTTCTTGCAGAACCTGTTGGCTCTAACAATCAATGGGTATATGATAGTCTTCCAATGTTCCTCAGTTCCGAAATGTGTTCGGTCGTCTTCACTCGTTCTGATAAGCCTGTCATGTGTCTCCAAAATATTCTCCAATGCTCATGATCTCAATAGGAGGTCCTACATGCACTCTCATGACGCTCAAATCAGTAAAAGTCTGAGTAATGGAAAATGTATAGGATTAGAGTAACAATTTTTTGAAGTTATCTCTTCTTTTATAGCGATTTGAATGAGCTTTTGGGATAACTGGGCTAAAGCCCCAACTCATCTAGGATATTCTTAGGTGTTCCTTTAGTAATTGCGATGTGTTTGCATTGTTAGTGCCACATGTATAATGATTGTTAACACGCGAGATACATCAAGTTCCTATAAGTGTATTGGGTCAGTCAATGTAAGTGAAACTTTTACGGTCAATCAATGTAGGTGAAACTTTTAATTATAATTGGAGTGTTCTAAGTCGGCCACTATAGGTGGTTCATGCAATTATGCATTAGACGGAGTGATGGGTCTATAGTACAATTCTTAAAAAGAGCTTTGCGAAAATTCTAATACAAATATATTAAGGCTACTTGTAAGTTCACAAGAGAAACGACGGTTTTCATTTTAAAAGAGCCAAACAAATCTAACAGCACTCTATTTTCTTTAAGTCAACTCTTTGTTTTCTCTTCTTCTTGCATATAACAAACGAACTCTTCACTATTATATTAACATCTAAACGTTACACATTCAACACTGTTCTCTATGGGCAACCACGTCGGAAAAGCGTGCCTCTGCTCCGCCGGCGCCGGGGATATCTCCCGCCGGCACGACCACAGCAATGCCAACCTCTTCGGAAACTCAATATGCTACGTTCGACCGCCGGACCTTTTCGCCCCCGCCGACGTCACAGCCACCACAACTTTCCGATCAGTTTTCGGCGCCTCCGTCAGCGCCAACTCCTCCACCCCACCTTCCACCACCTTCGATTGTCTCCACCACAACGCGACCAATTCCACCGTCGTGTTGGACTCCTCGGCGTCGTTTGAGAGTTCCCCATCGTTCACGTCGATGCCTCAGCAGCAACAACACGCTTCGTGCGGGAGAAGCTGCAACCCCGTTTGGTGGAGCCCAACGGAGAGAGGGTTCTCTTCGGGCCCTGTGGTGCTCGGTGGTTTGATGAATGAAAGAGGTTTGAAGAAGAAGATGGGGAGAAGCTTCTCTCATGACAATGGGTTTGGGTTTGAGGACAAAAGTAAGAAACAAAGCGTGAGGAAGATTCTCAAGAGGGTGATTTCTGGATCCTTTGTCAAAGGGGTGGTTTCAATTGGAGGGTACAAGAAAAAGAACGAAAATTATATTGGTAATGTTCATGGTGATGATGGTAAGGAAAATTTTAATGGTGGTGGCGAGGAAGATAAGAATTATGATGATTATCCTTATTTAGATCATGATGATGATGATCCTTATTTCAGTGATGATAATGAAAAATTTAACGTTGTTGGAAATTGTTGCAGTGACTTAAAAAATCTTGACTTTATGGCCTCCATTACTGTTGCAGACCGTGATTTGATGGGATTTGAGAATCTAGAATGGGCTCAAGGGAGAGCAGGCGAGGATCGTGTGCATATTGTGATATCCGAGGAGCATGGGTGGGTTTTTGCAGGAATTTATGATGGGTTCAATGGTCCTGATGCTACTGATTATCTTCTCGATAATCTTTTTTATTCTGTGCATGAAGAGCTCAAGGGTATGCTATGTGGCGATAGGTCTGAGGAATTCTTGGGGTTGGAGGAGAAAGTGTTGTTGGGTTTGGTCAAGGGGAGTGGTAGGTCCTCCAAATTAAGGAAGAGAATGGAAAATGGTTGTGGTTCTTCGGTATTGGATAAGGGACAGTATACACTGCTGAATCAAATGGCCAACTTGGATTCTTTGAATTGTTCAAAGAAAATGGGGGGATTGAAGAGTAGAAATGGTTGTGAAGAGTTGATGCAGTTAGAGTTGAGTGTTAAAGGTGCATCAAGTTTTGGCCATTCAGATGTGTTGGTAGCTCTTTCTGAGGCGTTGAGGAAGACAGAGGATGCGTTTCTGAAGAAAGTTGATGAAGTGATAGGTAATAATCCTGTGTTGACTATGATGGGGTCTTGTGTTTTGGTGATGCTGATGAAGGGAGAAGATGTTTACTTGATGAATGTGGGAGACAGTCGTGCAATATTGGCTAATCACACTGCAAATTCTCTTCAGCTCACCATGGAGCATAGCACACTTGTGAAAGAGGTATCTGTATATATGCATGTAATATGTGGAACTGGTTTTCTGGATGATGGTCCTCTGAAGTGATCTTGGTTTTGAATGTGATATATCAGTTGTTAATATTATGTGTATAATATAATAAATCATGAATGTGATAGAATATTAACACATGATTCTCCCATAAACTATTAGCATTAGAGTTGAGTGGAGCCAAATTCATGAACATTTGGCTTCTTTGTTTATGTTACTTAGTTGTGTTGTGACATATTTCCAAAAATCAGGAGGTTCACAGAATCAGGAAGGAGCACCCAGATGACCCTTCTGCAATTTCTAAAGGTCGGGTGAAAGGTTACTTAAATGTTACAAGAGCTTTTGGGGCTGGCTTCCTGAAGCAGGTAATCTGGTTTAGTCTAACATTATTGTTACTTTAAAGCAAAATAAAAGCATTTGCTAGAAGGCTAGTTTCAGAGCCACTTTTTTTAAACTAATGGATTGGATTAAATTATCAGAAGTCAATTAACCTTGTGTCAACTTTGCCTATTAAGTCTCAATTATGACTTGTTTATTATGGTTCTCACTTTGTGGCATCCATATCCTACCAAGATCACCATATATATTTAAAGATTAGTTATAGATTGACAACTCTCTTTTTAAAAAACATCCACTTAATAACTCTCTCTATTAATCTAATAATAATAATAAATAATAATAATATAAACAAATATTAAAAGTTTTATTATTTTTATATTATAAAAGATGTTTAAATGGTTGTTTTTCTTAAAAAGACTATTAAAATATATTTTTTACATTTAAAATAGAGTTTTGATAAGTTTACACTAATAGAAAAATGATATTTTACGACAAGATATCACCATAGTTAATAGGAGAACCGCGTTAAAAAGAAACACAGTAATATTTTTAAAATTAAGTATAACAATACCACCGCAGTTGGTGTCAGAACCATGATAATAAAATACACAAATATTAAAGAAAAAATGCTACAAGGAGATACCACCGAGATTCTAAAAACAATCACGGTGATAGGCTAATTAAATAATTTTTAAATTGGTGCTGCAGATAGATACTACCGTGGTTGTTTCCAGAACCACAGTGGGATGTGGATATGACTGCAGTTGGGTCGTATCCCCTATTTTAGAGAGAGCCCATACTCATTTTTTTTCGTTTAGGCTTTCGTCTTCCCCTGTTGTTCCATACAATATTTACTCTACAACCGTTTAGAAAGAGCTATTTTTCAATACATGATTTTGCTTTAAATTATTAAATAAGGATAGGAATTGGTCTGTTTAATTGTTGTTATTCTGAATCTGAATTGCTTGGTCCATTTTTCAGCCTAAACAGAATAATGCAGTATTAGAGACTTTTAAAGTTAACTACATAGGGGATTCCCCATACGTCATATGTTCTCCTTCACTCTACCACCACAGGCTCAGCCCAAGTGACAGATTCTTGATATTGTGTTCTGATGGACTCCAACAATACTTCACAAACGAAGAAGCAGTTGCCACAGTGGACTCATTCATCACTTCCTCTCCTGACAGAGATCCTGCACAACTCCTCATAAATGAAGCACTATTTCGAGCAGCCAAGAAAGCTGGTAAAAATGTCTTTTTCAGGTTTCATTCAGTTTATTTTTGTAAAAAAAGGAAATTCAATGATACCTTCTTAGTGACAAAACTTTCGAAAAATAAAAAATTTCTTCCATAAACCTACTTTTGGTCCTGTAGTTTCCTAAATGGGCAAGTTGTGATATCAGATAACATATCATTGTATTACTAATAGAAATGTTTTATATCTATCCATGACATAACAATACTAATTAATAGCAGAATTTAATAACAAGTTTTATAAACAAAATATTTTCTTTTTAACAGTTGAATAATATATTAACCACGAATTAAATAATTAAATTTTATACAAAATAACATTCAAAAAATTATGAGTATCAAAAGTGTATTTAAGGAAGTTTTCATAAGGTAGAAAATTCATTATAAGTCAAAACATCTCAGTAATTTTGTCATGGACTTTTGCAGGTATGGACTTCTATGAATTGCTCAGTATCCCACAAGGGGAACGACGTCTTTATCATGATGACATTTCTATTGTCATAATCTCCTTCAAGGGAAAAATATGGCGTTCATCAGTTTAAATTTATACATATATATATAGCTACTAATCTTACAGATAGATGCTAACAATAACTTTGGGGAACTTTGTTTGCTTTTAATTTTAATCTCCCCATTGTGTTAATACTTTTTTTTTAAAAGTCAAAGTTGTCAGCTGTTGGGCCCTTACCAGAAAAAGTTTTCTGAGTTGTTCTATAATTTAATTATATGTTTGAGAAGGTAAACTTTTGTATTTGTTCCTCCAGTATTTTCTTAACTTTACTAGTTGTGAGTAAATGAAAACACTCCCAATGAGTGTGTGAATTCTCCTAAAAACAATTTTGTTTGAAAAATACTATATCAAGTAATTGAGAAAAAACAAAGATAAATATGGTTGAAATGTATGTTATTTGTTTTAAGAGAAATAGACCCAAATTAAAATTGTGAGACTAATTGGCCTTAAAAGTTAAAGATAAAATTACTTTTCTAATTAAACAATTTTGGTTTATACATAATGTTGGTTTGTGTAATATGGAATTTGGTTTTCTCATCAAATATTGTGCCTGAAGAACAAACATGTCTAGGAGAGGAGAACTTATTAAAAGTGGTTAGTAAATTTCCCCATTAAAATTAGTTATCAACAAAACTAATGGATACTCTATATGAATAATATGGTTAAAAAATATTTTTGTTTTATATTTTATTATCCGTACAATTTATATAATTAATAATTGAAAAGATCATATTAGTTTTAAAAGGAGATGGAGTAAATGCTTTAAAAATAATTTAATTTTTTCAAGACATTGATGGGTAGATGGTTTAAAGAGGTCATCTACAAGTTTAATAATACATTTCTAAAGGGATAAAACTGGTGAAGGATAATAGAAGCTTGTGCAAGTGTAATAGTTGAAGCATTAAGTTTTATATTACTTCATTCCAAGAGAGATTCATTAATTCTCTTTTAAAAAAATCTTAAAAGAATTTTACTATAATTAAACTGATTATACAAGTATTATTTATTCTACTTCTAGTGTACAATAAGTATGCAATTACTTATTTTTTTTTTCATTTTCCGTTAAGATAAATAACACATGTATTCTTCAACACTATATTACTTCTAACTTATTTTATTATTCTCAGTCTTAACTACAACAAATAAATGTTATTGAAAGATAACAAGAAAAAATCTCAAAAAATAAAGATAAAAATAAATGCTTCTTATTGACGTAAACTTCATAAAGTGAATGATTTACAAAATAACACACATCTCTTTTTCATCTAAAAAGTGATAGGTTAGATGTGTAACTCATTTCAATGATGGCTAGCAAAAACATGTAGCTAGTTGATTACTAAAGCTCCTTGTAGGACAACTTCCCCTTCCCCTTTTAAGGTAGCAACCCTTGTAACATTCTTTTTCTTATTATCGTAAGCACATTAGTTTCCATGATATCTTGAGAGAAATATGCATATTCAATACTACTTGACGTTTTATGCTCAACGACTCTCGCAATGCTTGAGTGAGGGTGGGTAATGTTAAGGCATAGACGAGAATTCATATTGTTAGACACACATTTAAATTTGTAGAGACATTTAAATATGAGAGTTTTGCCGAAGACACTAACGGCTTTGATGTTAACAAACAATATCATGATTAGGGATAACAAAAAAATTTGTACACGTAGATATTTGTTGGTAAAATCTATAATAGATACTAAATAAATATCTTTAATCTATAACATGATTACAGTTTTAAAAATATGAAATTTATTTGTATTAATATTTTTGTCAAGCAAGTCAATTGCAATTCGCAAATATTTAGATAAATTTCTCGTTTTACTGTTTTGAGAAAAATTAAATTCATTCGATTCACACTTTCAATGAATTTTAATTTTTGCTAAGAATTAAAACAACAGAATGACAATTAGTTGAAACTTACAAACAACCTATTAAATTTCTTGTTATTATCCAATATCAAAATCACAGAAAAACAAAATTGTTAACTAATATGCTTTATAACTTGACAAAAATTCGACCGAGTTAATAAACGCTTTAATGAATTACAGTTTTACTGATTTCTAGTCTCACAGAAAAACAAACAATTTAGATTCATTTTCAGTTTAATTAAATTTCACTTTTATTATTATGCAAAAATTCAAAAATCAATGCAGGAACAAAGATCAGATCAGAGAAGTAGTACAAAGGAGTTTTATAATGATGTATTCTTTCTCAAGAGCTACATCCAACTTCCTTGTCAAACAAGCAAAGATGACATTAACCACAAGCATATATGACATTAACCACAAGCATATATGACATTAACGGCAGGAAATTCAATATAATACACATCAAGAAACAATCTTGAACCATGTAAGATTCAACACTATACTTCGTAGAACCCTGCTACACACCTACAATTAGAAATCCTATCTATCATATACGAACCAACACAATCAATTAAAATTTAAAGAATACAATAGAAAATTGCAATTGCCATGAAACTATTGCTACAAGAAAAATAACAATTACTAACGGATACACATCTGTTGGTAAAAATGTCATTAGCGACAGATAATTTGGGTGCTAATTTACCGATGGATCAAAATTGTCAGATAATTATTAATGAAAAAATTAATCACCAAATCATTCGTCAGTAAATTGTCAAATAATATTAATTAAAATAATAATAGTAATAATAATAATAATAATGACAATAATGATAATAATAATAATAACAATAACAAATAATACTAATAACAATAATAATAACAGATAGTAATAACAATAATAATAATAATAATAGTTATACTTATTACATAAGTTGTTATCACAACCGATTTCATATTACAATTGATGTAATATCTAGCATATTATACGAGTTATTATTACAACCGATGTAATATGTCTCTTTTTCAACCCTACTATAACTCATTTTTACTACTTTCACTTGTTTGCACCATTGAGTCTTGTTGTAACTATTCTACTTTCTCATTGTCTTTATCGTCGTTCTCATTGTTTTCACTCACATTTGGTCTTCACTCGCTAGTATAGCCTGTTCCACTGTGCTCTGTCACATTTTCGGCATGTGTGCTTTATTTAACTTGTTTGTTGTAGGAGCAGCTGACTCTAGAAGGGGGTTTGAATGGAGTCTTAACTAAATTCGTTGTAAACAAAAACTACCAAGCAAGATCGTCCAAGGCAAGAATATATATATAAGCACAGATGAAGCAATTTTATACTGGTTCACCCTAATCTCTTAGGCTACATCTAGTTCTCCCTTGAAGAAACCGTTCAAGAGGTTCCACTATATCATAAATGTTTACACCGAGTACAAAAACCTCTCTAGGTTACAACGAGTACACAAACCTCTTCATGTTATACCAGTCTCAATCCCCCCCTGAGATTAAGACCACTTAAGATTGAAAGAAACACTCTCAAAAGAGAGAACAATGAAAGCTCACAAGGATTACTTCACAATACATAATGGTTTCGCAAAACCCAAAAACCTAAATGCTCTCTATAGCAGATTTACAATAGACAATCACTAAATACTTTATTTCTTTAATGTATTGTATGATGTATTTCTCTTTTCTTCTTCTTAAGTCCTTCAACTTGAGATTTTTCCTTTATATGTAACTTTGTAGAAGCTAACCGTTGGATGCTTGATAGCTAAATCTTGACCATCTGATTACTAAAACTAGTCGTTGGAAAAATAACTTTTATTTTTTATTTCGCATTAAAACTAACTTTATCTACATATACAAATAATTTAAATAGCACAAGATATCTTTGATTTGAAAGAATTAATCACATTTATATATTCCATGAGAATTTGAATAATTTTCATTATGAATAGATTTGAACGTTAAAGCACAACATGATATAAAATCTAATTTTGATATTTATATGAAAGACACTTTAGTTTTGTTTTTCAGATTTAGAAACAAATCAATTAATCACATTTAAATATTTCATAGAATTTGAATAATTTTCATTATTAAAAAATTTGAATGTTAAAGCACAACATGATATAAAATATGATTTTGATATTTATGTGAAATTCACTTTATTTTGTTTTTCATATTTAAAAACAATTTTAAAATTTTTTCACCCTCTTTTAATTTTAATCAAAGTCAATTTAATAAAATAATATTAAATAAACACTTATCTAGATTGGCAGTTCTGCACATACTCATCATGCTTAGAGATATGTGAATATTACAGTAATAGACATGTAAGATCATCAAATACAAACACATACTTGGAGTATCGTTATCATCAAAACTTTATTAGATGATTTCACCATCTATAGGGACTTTGGACCCTCTAATGATTCAATATTTGTAATTACATTAACGATGTTGCACTTTCTCCACTGTCACTGAGCCACCTCACCTCTTGCTTTGTAGCTTGTCGCTTCTCTTTGCAACATGTTAACGATTTTGTAAAATTGATTAAAAATTAGTTAGAAATTTCTTTTGATCCAAACATTTAGTGGTTTTAGTGTATATTTGATAATTGAGTCCTTACATTGCATAAAATTATCATAGATTTTGAGTTGGCAAAATTTAAGATGAAAAAACTTCAAATGATGCGTATGGGCTTCTGAATCCAAAAAATTTTCAAACTTTCAACATTCACTATTAGTTTTATTTTTAGGCTCTTAGATGTATTTGTTTAGATTTTATTTTTACTCTTACTTTACATACCTACACTTGTTAGAAAATTCTAAAAAATTTTGTGGTGTTTTCTTGTATTAATTATAGATTTATTAAACCATTTCATCGTACATATTTCATACATACATCTATAACTCATCACCAAGAGTCCTTTCACTACTTAATTTTTTTTTATGTTAAATTCTCTTGAACTATTTTTATTAATGAGTATAATTTTATTGTACATAATCATGCAGAACGTTTTCAAAATCATCCAGGATAATTAGCTATTGTACATCACACTTATTCAACTATGGATAATGTAATTACACTATAAATCTTTACATATTATTTAATTAAATGATGTTTGAATCATTGGACACAAACACAATTGAAGAAATTCGTCAAACATGACTTATACACATTAGAAATTAGAACTTGTTATAACTTATAAATGTACGTTATACACACATCGTCTTTTTGTTACTTTTATTATGTTATGGTGACTTTAATTTTTATAAGGTTGCATTTGCACAATTTTTTTGTTTAGAAGATAGAAGACAAAAAATTATTTTTTTGGTATTCTAATATGTTTGTTACAAGTTGGGAAAATAATACATTTTGACCAATCTATTTAAAAAATATATATATTATATCGATTATGAGCTACAAATAGTGTAATATCTGACTTTTTACAACGAGTGTAGTATGTCTTTTTGGTTTATATATTACATCAGTTATAACTATAACCGAGTAAAAAGTCTAATATTACACCAATTTCAGCTTACATCCGATGTATCATTTTTTTTTCTTTTAGACCCTCTTTTACGTCGGTTGTATATATAATCGATATAATATTAGTATATTTTACATCAATTGAAGAATTGATATTTCCAATATTGATTACCAAGTAAAAGTTCTCCTTCAACTTAGAATCTTTTTTTATACTAATAGACATTCGCACACTAAAACCAAGATCCAAATTGAAAGAAAAGTAAAACAATATTATCAACATGCTAAGAAGGGTGGTAAGTTTCATGTAGACATTTTACATTAAATATCATTATTTTATAAATTTTTTCTCATGTGATATTGTTTGAATCCACTAACTATATTTCTTTTGTCATTGATTTTAAATTTTTTTAGATTTACAATCAATTTTGAAAAAAAATATTAATTTTAGATCGATATCAAAATAATTTATGAATATTGAAATTATGTTTTAAAATATAGATTTGAATTTCAATCGAATTACCCGGATTTTATTTTATAAAAATTTAAACTAGTTCTTTTTAAAGAATATAAATTTGATTTGTTCTCATTGTGATGTATAATAAATTGAATAGTTCAATAATGGAGAAGATACAACTGTTCTCACCCTTAGTAGAAGGATTACTTTTAGAAAATAAAAAGTAAAGGAATTTATCTAAATGAAGGCCTTTTACCATCCTAACCATTATGAAAAAGACTTCCCATTTAGCTAAATTTCCTAATTGTGCAAAATCCATGTGGGAGTTTAATAACGAGGTTAAACTATCTTATTTAAAGAGCTAACTTTATTATTTCTTGTTGAGTAAATAATCAGTTCATTATAATAAATATTAATATATTTTAATTTTAGTAGAAAAGAAGCAAAATACAATATTAATACAGAAATGATTCTTTTAATTTTGTTTGAACTTAAAAGATTTATGTAGTTAAACATACGTTTGATCTTTACTATTTTTTACTTATACCCATTTTGAAGTAATAATGTTAATATGTAATTAATCTTGAATAGATATCATTTTATTTTGTGTTTCTTGTTTTGTAAATTTAATGTCTTTACTATTCAAACTTAATATCATTATTTTCTTTCATTTAATAAACACACGTAAACATTAAACACATATTCAACTATAATAACTATTTATAAAATTCAAACAAAACTTATAAAATCAAAATTGTTATATTAAAATTATAGTTTTCCTTAATAAAAATAAAATATCTCAATATTTATTATACTGAACCGAATATTTAACCTTTTTTATTTTAGTTAAATTTTACATTTTGTTCTCCTACAGGATATGGATCCCACATGTTTTTTATTGAAAAAATTTTAGAAAACTGATATGAAACTACTGTGGGACTAGATATAGCTATCTGCTAACACTTTACAAGTCATAATCAAGTCGTTAAAGGAGTAGGAACTAGATTTAAATATGTGGTAAAGAATTTGCCATTTTTATTACAAACTCTTAAGATATGGATTGGGATTTAAATAAAGTATTCGAAATTGACTTTTAAGGCCAAGCTTTTAAGCTCTTAAAAAGTAAACCATTCTCACATTTTCTAACTACTTAATTGGCTATTGATGTCAGCAAAATCTACATATAAATTACTCTGACTATTGAGGAAGCAAGATAAAAAAATAATCCTTTGAATACATTTTTCTATCACATGTTCGTCACTTATCTAAAATCATATGGTAATATATTAATGTAATATTTTTTCATAAATAGGGAAATAGCAAATATTTTCTTATATAATAATCCTCATAAAAGTGTCTAATACATGAGTTATTAATGCTTTAAATTTAATTACATATTAGAATCCTTAGGGTCGAGATTAGAGAAAGCAAGGTCTACAATAATAATTAGGAAATTCTAGATTATAAAGTTGGATGCACGCACGCAGATAAATCCAAATTAACTAGTGGTGAATAGTGGTTTAGGTTATCAAATATCGAAAGAGTAAGTAACTATTCCGTAAATTATACAGCTTTTGTTTTTCATGTGATATCATGGAAGGTTCACATGGTGGAACTGGTACGAGTAGGTTCTTGTTTTATCACTCTCTAGCATCATTATGGGTTAGAAATTCCGTATATTCAATATTAAAAATTATTTAATGAATTTCAATTCTTACTTAGCCTACTGGGTGAGATGTCATGTTCAACTGAAATTTCCCTCCTTTTTAGTTATTTTTGTCAAAAGAGTGTTGTTTTTTAACATTTTTATGGAATACTTTCTAACATTCTTTATTATACACATTTTATAGTAGTTTAAAATGATTGAAAACATCGAAAAGAAAAAACAAATCATTAAATTATAAGAGAGTTTATTGTCCATATCTTCTAACACTACAAAAAAATAAAAATTACTGACGAAACAAATCTATCAGAAACACTCAAAATCTAATGGTAAATTGATTGTATATAAATTTACTGACGGATTTTTGAGTTCGTCGGTAATTACTAACGGATTTCTGAGTCCGTTTAAGGTGAATCCATCAATAAATTTAACGACGGATGATATATGTTAATAAAATCATCGATAATGATATTTTACCGACGGATAAAGTTCCATAAATAATTTAACTTTTTCTTTAGTGTTAGTTAGCATAACCTTTTTCTATAAAATAATGATAAAAGTGTATATTATATAAAACAAATAATTGAGTCAGAGTTGAAAATAACATGTATCAGATGAGTTAGTGTATGTTGTAGCTTTTGCTTAAAAACAAAGAGATATTTGAATGATGTTTTGTTTTGGTTTGATCTTCTTGGTAACAGACATTTGCAGACATCCATTGAGTGACAAACTTTAACCTCCACGAATATTCTCTGATATCTTGTTAGCTCATAGTCTTTGATAGTACTTATTATCTAATCTTTAATTTTCAACTATCAGACGTTGTGGTTGATCACCATAATGCTCTTATCGTCACTCAGATGATACACTTGTATGATCTTATCTTTGTCTTATTAGACACAACTACTTGCCTACTTGGTTTAAGAAACTTAATTAAAATTACAAGGTGTTGGACTTTTTCTCTAACAATCTCTTTCCTTTTTTGTACCTAAAATTATAAGAGTTAGCATGAGATATTAAACATTTTAGGAAATCATAAATCCAGGGTGATCCCCTTTAACTTGTGCATCTTTATAAATGGGATCTCCACCAGATCTTGGTCTTCTTCTCCTTTTCTCTTCATGGAGGTTTTACCTCTCCTTTTTTTCGTCTTAGAAGCTCTCACTCAAGGACTTATTTTTCTTTTCACTATCTACTTTGATGCTCTCCCACAAATGGACATCGTCTCATGATGTCTTCATCTACTTTTAGGCGTGGGTTCACCTTACTCTTTCTATATCTATCTTCTCTTGTTAAGACAATTTTCCTCTGATCTCTCCTCCTTTTTAAGCATCATCACTAAGGGAGTAGTGTGTAGAGGGTAGAACAACATACAACACGCAGGTAGTACAACTATAAAGGTCTTTGTTGTCAGTAGAGGATAGAAATATTCCATCTGCCTTGTCCATAATCAGGTGTTAGATGGAGAAAAGTGTATAAGCCACATTGAAATTGAATTTGTCAAATAGAAGCAAGTCATGGAAGGGCCAAAGCTCTGCGTCTTTCTGCATGAGAGATGCCAACATGTTACACATTAGCCGATGATGACTATCTTTGGCAAGTATACCAAGTTAAGAAGTATTATAGAAAAATAAGTACAAGTGTCGAATCCACAGGGAATGGTATTAATCGAGTCTCAGCTAGTGGAGTAGCTTAAGCGAAAAGCGTTTAAGGATTTGATGTAGAACAAACTGCAAACAGTACTGGGTTTTATAAAAATAAACAGTAAAACAGAGTATAAATGCAGTAATTGGGAAACTATCTTGGGATTGAACTCATTAACTCAACTATTTGTATTCTTGAACATAAATCATTAATAATGCACAAATAAGATTCATTCAACTCGATTCCTCGTGATTTGAAATTCACAGGTTCTCTTGCATGATACTGTTATTCCCAGCTTTCATGGAAGGTTAACCTGCATTAAGTACAGTTGTTTCACGCAACCATTACAATGTAACCCACCCCTGGTGTTGCATTGTAATGGGTACTCTCAATGATTTCCAAACCTCAAAACTACTTTCCAGTTAATTTCAAGATTTTTAGTTCAAGAAACAGTTACGCAAATGATTCAAGCATTAAGTACACATAGAGAATACAATTTGAATAACTCATGCATTATCAAGATGAACAACAAGAATACAAAGTGTGAGGAAATCACATTCAATCCCAAAATAGATGAAAGTTAGTTACACATGGCAGCCATGAATACAAGAGAAGTTCTTTTGCAGGGCACTGTTCTTCACTGTAGCCGCCAACCAGCTCTCTTTCCAATGAAGATTCTTTCATCTTTTATATCTCTTGCCAATTTTAGGTTATTGTGACAGTAGGCCTTTAGTGACTTCTAGCTCAATCTGAAATTGACGCTTAAGCAATTGGTCACTAACAATACTCTTCTTCTCTTTTGTATTTCTTTCACAAGTGCATTGTCTTTCCTTTCCAGCTCATCTTCTCTGATTCCTCCCAATTCTTCTTGAAATCCTTTTCTTTATCAATCTGGGGTCACAATGCATTCTTTAATCAATTACAAGGCTAAATATGAACATTAATTGCTTGCTCTCAACATTAAAGACATTAAATCATCTAGAAATTGTAGTTGAAAACACTGAAATATAGCCTTTATTAGCCGACTTGGAGACTCCTTGGTCAGGCAATAAGAATCTTCATCTTTGTTTGACAAAACCTTTTTACCCTTGTAAAGCTAGTAGGATACTTGTCTCTAAGGGTGATCTACTGCAATCATGTAAGAGGTGGAAGTAGTGATGTAGAGATGCACCGAGTCAATAACAAAACATTTGTTTTTCCGATGATGTTGATTCTTCCATAGGATTTGTTGTCTTTTAAGCCCTTCTTCATACGTTTGATGTACCATCATCTATATAGTACATACATCTTCATATTTTTCTCGTCCATCAAAATCTTCACTCTTTGGCAAATTTTGAGGGTTGATAGAAGTGATCCAAGGAGTAGATTGAGGCTTCATCTGCTTGAATTTTATGGTGTGATTAGCTACACTAAGTGATAGTTTTGAGCCCCTTGACACACCCCCACCTTTCTAAACATTTTTCACTATTACAAAGTTCAAGTTGGGATTGCTTTTAATGCATTTTCCCAACACAACAAAACAAAAAACAAAATTACAATTTGAACAAAATCAAACTACACAATTTCATGACAAGTTTACAAAATTCTGCCACACTATTGGTCTTGTTTCGTGACTTTTCTTTTCCATCTTTTTGTTCCTCACTTTATGATATGATCTTCAGGGTCAATATAATTTAGGATTTTCTTTTTAATTTTTATTTTGTTTGTAATTAAGTGGTTGAATGGTCACATGGAAAGATAAAAAAAAAAAAAACTACAAGTGAATCATTCATATGCTCGTGGTGGGAAATAATGATGCATTTGGTGGAATTAAAGATAACATTGATGAGAGTTAATTACTAGTAATCATTAAATGTTACTTAATGTGGAATTTAGAGAGCCTTATATAATTTGGCCTATAAAGTGATATACTTGAAATACAATCAGGAGGATCTGTAGATATGAATTCTGAGAGAAAATTGAGTTTTCTTTTTGTGTGAGCTTTATGGAGTTTTAAATTATAAGAATCCAAATATGATCTTATCAAGGTAACCTGTGACGAATAACCATATGACTTATCACTCACCTTCCCATCTTTCTTCAATGTGGCGTCAATATCCTTCTCCAAACTGAATATCAGAATTATCCTCCTTGTTCTTTACTCGTCAGTTGGTATCAAGGCTTCGTCTCTTGATATTTAGTGAGATTTTTTGAACTTTCAGTTTTACTTTTTCTGTATTTATGATAGGTACAAATGCTAAATTTTCTCCTCAACTCAATGCATATCACAAAATATTTGTTAATAATTTTGTTTCACAAATGGAAAGAAAATTGAAAGTGAACTTTGAGGAGAGAAGGAAAGAAAAGAAAGAGTAAAGATTTAGAGATAAAGAGAAATGTTTGATGAGTATTGGTAAAGACATGTTGTAATTGTGATGAGAGAGATGGGGAAAAAGAAAATTGAAAATATATTTGGCTGAGTTCAAGAGGGGGGGTGAATTGAACTTTAAAAGATTTTTGTCAATTTAAAACACTGAAAACAGTTTAGTTAATAGAAAACCTTTTCTGAACCTCAATGATAAAAGATTTAAGGTGCAGTGGTGAAATAAATCGATTTCAGGCACAAATAAATTGATTTATTTTGCTGGCAGAGAGCAAATTTCAAACAGCACATACACCAGTTGAGTTTTATGCAGCAGAAATGATTCTAACCAATATTATCCAGCAAAGACAGTATGAAGCAAATTAACTC
>Ga0209700_102800_pt1 | contig 34747 bp, 17 predicted proteins | sample SiratroredBW_FD_187528 | JGI IMG/M metagenome (GOLD analysis project Ga0209700, IMG submission 187528) | Root nodule microbial communities of legume samples collected from California, USA - Siratro red BW (SPAdes) (version 2) | ecosystem: Host-associated > Plants > Roots > Nodule | place: USA...
ATATATATATATATATATATATATATATATATATATATGTGTGTGTGTGTGTGAAATTTTTCTATCATTCTGCATTTAAGCATTTTTAGAGTGACTAAAAAAAATAAATAAGAAGAAATTTTATTTAGTCAGTCTAGAAGTGTAAATCCAACTAAAACAAAATATTTTTACACGCGTGAAAAAATTCTAAATTATACATAATTTGAGTTGTTCTTGATTATCAAGAATAAAAATGTGTCAGTGTTAATAACTTTACACAGGAATACATTGTATTTTTGGAATTTGTTGAAGTTAAAATGTAATTTTACCAGAAAATTAAGAAGGAAAATTCAAAATATTTTATATCAATATTAAAGAATCCTGGGTTTGAGTTACATTTGATTCAAACAAATCAACGAAGTTTTTGAATTTAGATCTCGTAAACAAAAGAAATATAACAAAAAAGAAAGAGTGTACTAAATATATCTAATTAAGTTCTCTGATTAAGATTATCTATTAACAAAAACTGGTGGACTCTTCGTAAGAATAATATGGTTAAAAAAATTATCATACCAACATATAAAATTTTAAATTGATAATTAAATCCAATATGAATATAGCTTAATCTTTGGACCTTGACTCAATGTCAGAAGGATTGGCTAGCTTTAACATGGCCCAACAAATTCGCACATAAACATTAAATATGTGCAAAAAGTACTTTGAAAGCTTAAAAAGGCCCAAAAGGATTGGACCCACCTGCCGAAGCTCGTGAGCTACCTAACTTGAACGCGTCTAATCTCTGAAGACACATTCAGTAGAAATTAGCCTATTAAGAAAATATTTAGTTTAACTGAAATTGGTAATTTTACTGAAATTCAATAAAAAAAACGCTTGATGTTACAACCACACTTATCATATAACCATTAACTTTATTGTTATTTTTACTTGTTTTCTCTATAAATGAATATATTTCCTGAAGCATGCATATATATATATATATACAAGTTAATCAAGCCTCAAACAGATTCTCACGATTAACTAATTAATATATAGATTTTGATTTAAAGTAAATAGAAAAGGAAACAAATATATCTTACTTTGGCTACTATGACAATTTAGTTGGGTTAAATTTTGTTAAGTGACTAACCTTTCATCTAATTTTTCGTATCTTTCGAAATATATTTAGATTTGATGATGAAATTAAGAGAGGAAAAAGGAAATGAATTTGAGACGAAGATGACCGTAAAAAAATTATATTTAGATTACGGAAAAGATTGTGAAAAAATGAAATAAAAGTTCACAAAAATTTATAAATAATGTGATTGGTAAAATATTTTTTAATAGATAAAATTATAAAATTATAAATTTATTATTGTTAAAATAAAATATGATTAATTTATTAGTGTGATTAATAAATTATTATTTTTTAATTGATGGAATTATAATATGATCAATTATTTAAAATAAAAATAAAAATTAATTTATTATTGTTAATATATTATTATTTTAATTATTATTATATTTTTTAAGTTTATTATTATTACTTTTATTATTATAATTATTTTTTACAATTTTTAACATTAATATTATTAGTATTTTATTTTCATAATTATACTATTTTTATTATTGTTTTATAAGTTTGTTATTAATATTTTTATTAATATCTTATTATTATTATTTTATAATTTTCTAAGTTTATTATTATTATAATAATAATTATTATTATTATTATTATTCGTAATAAGTAGTATTATTATAGTAATAATTAATTATATTTATCTTATTATGAAATAAATATTAATATAAATAAATTAATATTAAAATTAATTACATCAAAATATATGATAAGGATTGCTTTCTTCAGGAATCTTCCTCTCAGTGAAAACAAAAAGCCCAGTAAAATTTCGTTCTCGCTTTCTGTTTGTTTTTTTTATTGATTTTTTATACATTGAGTTTTGCGCTTTCATAGCGTTTCTTTGGTGGAAATTACTTCCTGCACCCCTTTATTTACTTCCTGCACCCTATCATATCTGTAAAATATTAAAATTATTCTTGGCTTAGTTTTCGGAAAACGTTTTTTGGAATGTATTTTGAAATATAAAAATGATTTACGAAATAAATTTTTTGAAATGCATTTTAAGATGTAAAAATGACTTACGAAAAGCTTTTTTCGAGATGTATTTTGGAGGTGTAAAATGTAATTCTAGAAAACATTTTTAGAAATTCAAAAATGACTTCCGGAATATATTTTCCCAAATATAAAAGTCACTTTTGGAAACTTTTTTTCGGAAATATATTTTGAAAAATATTTTTCTAAAATCAAATTTTCATTCTGGAAAACATTTTTTCAAATGAACCAAAACTTTGAAAAAAAATTAAATTCTGAAAAACGATTTCCAAAATTCAACACTCCACCCCCACCGTGACACCAAACCAAAAAATTCATCATACCCTCGTAACATTACCTACGTTCAAATCAAAACGAACTTAAAATATCTTCCACTCCACCACTGCTCCACTGGGGCTCGTCCACCACTCGACTGTTACTTGTTTACCGCTCTACAACAATACCTCCGCAACAACTCCTTTCACAGCGCCTTCGCAACAGCTCCTTTCACAGCACCTTCATAGCACCTCTGCAGCAGCTCCTTCGCAGCACCTCCTCCCCATTTTGTCTTCATTCACAAGAACATCAAAGTTCTTTTAAACATTTGATGGGATGCAGGAAGGAAATGTAGGGTGGAGGAAGCAATTTCTTTCTTTGGTTTGTATCTTGGCTGCAAATCCATATGCGGAGTAAACAGAGCCTTAAAAAATTCGTAGTGTTTGTTTGATTAGAACAATTTCCGGTGAGAAATATTAGAAGTCGTTCAATTTGAGAAGACTTCTTTTTTTACTTTTAATTATTTTTGTTTCATGTTTTCAAAAGTTGTATTTGTATATATAAATAGTGGAAGTAGAAAATCAAAATAGTAAACAATCCGCTTTTAACCATTTTCCGTATAACTTTTTTAAATAAAAACACGTTTTATCAAATCAAACTATGGGTTAATTAACAGTTAAATATTTTTATAATTTTCTCGACTATATAATTTATGAACTTTTTATTTAAATTAAAAATTTATAATTAAATACAATCATATATAAAAAATACTGTTTAAAATAAGTTTTAGTTTCATATAACTATATTTATTTGAGAAAAAAGTAGTGTTTTAAACTTTTGACATTCGAACAGTAATAAATGTAGAGTTGTACTTATCAGCTATTCCATATTACAATTTAGAATCTGTTCTATACTCGATAAGAAGAATTTAAAAAAAACAAATATACATTGCACACATGAAACAGTCCAAAATAGTAATCCCAGACACCTAGTCAAACCTACATCATTATTTCGTCTTATATCAAGTATGACCTTTGCAATTAACACAACCATGTTAACTTGAAATAATTACACCAATATATAATTATACAAAAATATACATTTATTTATATATTTCTATATAACTTTTCTAAAATCATCTTCCATAAATAATCACACTTTTTTACCTTAATAAAAATTACCAAACAATTATATCAATCCGTATTTCTTTATACCGATACTGTTTATTTTTTTAACATATTATACGCTCTAAATATTCTTATGTTCATTGTCTTTTATAATTATTAACCCGATACAAAAGTGTTTTAACAATATTAAATAAGGTAATATAATCAAAATACTTTTAATATAGAAAATAAATTATTATGTTTAATTATAGGAACCAGATAAAAAATAATTGTAATGTATAGGTCGAAAAAGAAAAAAAAAATGTTACTTGAAGTAATATGATTTCATAGGATAGAAAGCTGGTGCTGTTTAAAACTAAGTGGGAAAAGTGAGTCCAGTGTAACGTTGACAAATGAGTTATAAATGATGATGATGAAACAGGGGTTATAGTATGTGGGCATGAGAACCTTCGTCTTTTAAATCATTCATCATGACCAATATACTTAACTAGGCCATACCATGATTGATACGACAGTGTTATACACATACTGAAAACAGCAATGATAAAATGTAGTTTATGATTGTTGGAGCGTGAATCTTGTCCTTACTAATTGGTTAATTTCAACCCTCTGATCTTCCTTCCTGAGATGTTCCCCTCTATACTTACATAAAGGCTCCTCCTTTTGTTTTAATCTTTTGTCCACCATTTGAAGCAAACTAGGTTGATGATGTTTAACTCCTCAATCCGTACAACCTTTCATAGAGGTTGAGAAAATGAATACACATGCCCATCACTTTTTAAAACTTGGCTTTAAACTACCACTGTGCTTGTTTCCTGTCGTGGTGGTATGGTAGACAACAAAATATTGAGTACATTCATAGAATTTTCCTTTGGCTATCTACGGAAGAAGCAAAAGTAAAAAAGAGCGAATAATCATTTGACAGTCAAAACTTTTTTTTTTATAAAATTTATTATAGATATTAATATAAACTTTTAGGTTAATATTTCTAATATCAAAAGTCAGGTAAGAAATATGTTATTAATAAGAAAAATAAAAGATACAAAATTATGATGGGACTAAGTTAAATCGATGACAAGAAAAGATGACAAACACTCTGCAATCAATCTAAACAAAATGAAACATAGGGAGTTGATACCTATTATGAAAACAAGTTTAATTTAATAACAACAATTAAGACATCGTACCACTTAAAATCTCACTTAAAATCTAACTTATTCTCGAGACCAAATGAAACTAGTTTGTCAGCACAATGGTTTCACTCACAGATTATATAAGAAACTTTGAATTCAATTTCTTTACATGTCTTTATACACTTTCTCCATCTCCCTCTCAAATACCAAGAAATAAGATTAAATGAACTAAATGTTATGCTTGACACAGTATGGAAGAGTCACACTCAAGCCAAATACATATGAAGTCTTTGCTCCAAGCAAGCTCAATAGCCAAAATGACTCTCATAACCTTAGCATATAAAGACTTTTGTACCAGAAGGAAGAGGAGAACCTACCTATATATTCACTCCTGCTACCACAAAAAATGTCTGCACATGCTGCAAAACTTGAATACCCTCTAGTAGCACCTTGACCTTCACCCAATTGAAAAAATGAGGGAATTTCCAAATAATCTAAATAGGAGAGGTCTCTTTCTAACAATGTGTGGTGATATCAAAAAACATCAAACAAGAGAAGTCAACAATGTCATTACGCATATATTTCTTGGAAGAATTACCCGTCATTTCGATGAAATCTTTAACAATTTGAATAGCCGAGCAGATAGAAATCTTTTGTTGAAGTCTAACATGATTTCTCATCCTCCACATCATCCAAATACAGTAAGTAATAGTTGTTAGTCTTACAAGATTAACTAAGGGACTCTTTGCAATTACTAAAAAATCAATAATATTATTAATAGAAAGAGGAAAAACTTGACTTCCATATATTGCCTAATTAATTCTTTCAAATCAAGTATTTTTATTCAAACTTAAGAAACTCCCTTGATCAACATATATTTAAATTTGGAATAACTTATTATTAACATTATCTTAGAGTCACATAAAGAAAGATAAGTTATTTAATATTGTGTCTAACCGTCTTTCTATTCTCTCACTTAATAAACTAGTCTTTTAAATTAGACTATTATCTTATGTTTAAGTTTTAATAAGTTAATATTGAATGAGTGATTGGCAAGAAAAAGATATAAAAAAATGGTTGCAATTTTTTAAATAAGTTGGTACTTATTACATTATGTTCTAGTAAAATTTAATGTAATATGTTATAGTACATTAGTGCAAAATATAAACCATATAATATGGGGCATATTAAATCCATTTTAATAGTGATGAAATATCTATTTTTATTATTTCTTTAAATGTATAGTGAAGTTGTTTCTGTAGACTTATTTGTTAAATTATTTTTTTCAAATCTATTTGCAAAGTCAGGTAACATCTTATTATTTATTTTGGCTCTCCTTTTCTTTCACACACAACTTAATGTCTCATCTTTTTTATTTTCTGACTTTCACATTTTGATAATCGTTTTCTCATTTCGTTATAGTGTTATCACTTTTTTCCTTTTCTTCCAGGTACAGTATCTTCTCTTTCAGTTATCCTCTCGTGGTTGCCATCACCACTTTACCTTCGATTTATCCATCACCAGATTAAATGTTTTACTCCTTAATCACTTTCAGTCCTAGCATTTCTACTTAATCTCTTACACATATATTGTTTGTTATAAATCTACTTAAATATCGCGTATGCATATTTGTCTACTCTCTTAAATTTTCATTTCATGTATTTTAATTTTTTAGATCTAAATCATTTTCATATTTGGATAATGTAATTATTACTAACATTTGGTAAATCCAAATATCAAGTTTTCTGACATAATTTTCCGTCCAGTTAGAAATTTCAAAACATAATATTTTTTTTTTTAAAACCACATTCTACATGCCTTAATTACATTCAATAACAGCGTAGAAACTTACTTCCTATATCGCTTATTAATCTGTTTTTAAATTTTTACACTTTCTAACTTGGTTATATCTATATGAATTCACCAATTGATCTAAATGACCAATATAAAAACTTCATATTGAAGTAGTGGAGAATTCTTAACTTATAAATTGATCAAACTAATGGTGAAAATTTAATAAATTCAATGTTAAAAATGGGCAAAGGCCAAATGAAAACATTTGGTGAAACTTTTATGTACTTTGTCTCCGAGGTGATGAGTGCAAACCTCGTTTATGCTTTCACTCCGATTAATCTTATTAAAAAAAAAATAATTGCAAACTGAAACTGTCGATAATAGGGGGAAACACATTCTTCTTGTGTTGCATCAATTGCCCAAAAGTCTAAAACTGATTTGTGGAAGAAATGTTGTAGCAGTGGAATTCGTGAAGGCTAAATCTATGATTAATGTTGTAGCAGTCTTTTGCTAGTGGAAATATGGATTAGACAAGGTTTAGTAGTACTGCTTATTGTTTGTTACGCTTACTAAGATTCTATAGCGAATATTGTACACCATTTGATAGCATACAGTACCTAATAATGATTATCGTAAATTGTACTTGTACAAGTTTTGAATTCAACTAAAAACATGTTTAATTTGTCTCACATATTTCTTATTACCTGGTACCTTGTTCTCTTTAGCTATTTACAGAACATTACATAGTTGAATTCTCCTTACTATATTTATTTTGTTTGATTGGATGAAGATTACATCATTTGGTATTCAATTCTTTCTTTTCTCCTGAACAGACTTTGCTATGATTATGTAATCTGAGTTAACTCAACTCTGCAATTTGGGAGAGAGCTTCTCACAAAAATGAGGAATTTTATTTACTCCCTGTGAGAAAAATATGTCTCACATAACAAAGAAAGGCACAACTTGGTGTTTCTTTTCAAAAATGAAAGTCGTTTACAGTCAGAATGTTCCATGATGAACCTTGTTGAAAATGCACACCCAATCAAATGAACCTTATGGAAAGACTCACACACAATCACAATCACACCAAATCAAAGAAATCATAATGAATGAGAAGTGGACAATTTGAAAGCAATGCTTTTGCCTCCTTGGCTAGAGACACATGTCGCAAGGCTTCAAGTCAGGGCTTGTAAGCATCGCAGTTTTCTCGCAGAGCTGCACGATCAAGCACACAGGTGGGACTCCGGGGCAATAATTGAAAACTCTTTGCCCAATAAAGTTCTGATAGGCCAATGATCTGTTTCTGCTTCATCAGTTTGTAACATTTCTGCACCATCTCCTACATCCAAAATTAACAATATAAACATCAAAGATTTGAAAATTAGAAAATACCCTTGATCATAAATTATAATTGATCAATTATCTATCTCACATCGGCCTCTTACTACAACGGCACTTACAATGTTTATATTCTTGTGGAAGCAATCTGATTTCATGTCTTCTACGCAGTGATTGGTTACCCATAACAGAGCAGATGCTGCTATTGTGGATGGTGAAAACACCAAGAAATCCATGACTAGTGAAATGTTCATCAACGTTAGTACTTAGCAGCCATTAAGATATTGCAATAAAGTGGTAACGGGTAAAGGGTAAAAGTTTTGATACCTAGACATGTTCTGATAATAACATCTGAGACACGAGAGATAGTGTAACTTAAATCCCCCCATGTGGAAGCTGAACATGAGAGCTTGGCAATGAAAAGATGGACAAAATCAAAAGGGGTTATAGTGCGCAATCGCCATTTGAGACTGGCCATAACCAAAAGTTCCATCCTTTGAACTGTTTTGGGCTTAAAAAGGAACCTTGACTCGATCACTTGTAAGTCCAAAAGAAGTGGCACTTTGGTTTCTTCCATTTTTGCTGCTAGTGAAAGACAAGCAACTGATAGCAGCTGCATAGGCCATGTTTTATCACGCTGCACAAGTATGCCACTTTGTTAAAACAAACATTTTATTTATATTTCACCAATTAAACCAATTTGAATAGAAGTTACTATACCCTCAAGGTGTGTGACAAGAGGAAACGATGGAGGTAATTTACTGAAAGATAAGCTGTTTCGGGTCTAAAACTGTAGTAAGCATGCACCTGCAAATTGAGATACAAACTATCAAAAACTAGTTACATGTAAAGCCATGTTTAAGTGCTTGGAAGCATGCAAGCAATGTATGCACCTTTAGGATCCAATTTATGGCCTCTTCTCGAGCATTAACCAGCCATGTCTTGTCAAGTTTTCCTGGGGACTTTGTTTGTTCCTGTACTTGCTCATTTTCGGATTCTAATAAGCTCAACAGACAACTTTCATCACTGTCGAAGTCTCCCCATAGAGCATAGTTCAACTTCAACCCCTCATCAGAATCCTCCAAGTGAATCACTTCGCTGGTTACTTCACTGCAATACAAGTCAGGAGTTTGGTGGCTTGTGGACTCGAGAGCCATGGTGATTAAGAATGTATAAGCGGAGAACACAAGAAATGAACGAATACACTTTCAATCATATATAATATACCATTGTTTTGAATAATGGAGCCAATTTGTTTGCACCATACTATAATTTGTCGCGGTTATACGTGAAAGTACCCGAAATAAGCCATGCGCTACGCAAGCACCAGCATTTTTGCTTTTAATTTTGATATTAGATTGGACTGGGATGCATCATTAACGTACAAAGTCTATTTAAAAGTTTCAATAAGGCAGAATCTAAGGGGCCACTGTAGAACTTCACAAGAAGCTTCGTCATCAAGAGCAGCCAAATTTAGTAGGACCAATCTAGAGCATGTAGGCCTCTGTCAGGATTTTTGTTATTAAATTAAAAAGCGAAAGTAATAAGGGGATTAGTTCATGATTGTGTAGTTGGCAGCTTATAAACTTGTCGAATTCCACGTGACATCTGAAGCTGTTGATGAGATTGAGATAGTTTTCTACACAATATTCAAGCAAGTTCGTCTGTCACAGTTCACTTCCACGGGGACCACATCGATTATTTTCGGCCAATTGGGATAAGAGAAATGCTATGTACACAGTTCCTTGTAAACATGCAATAATTTCATTTTATTATCATCAGATAGTTTTATTTTAATAAGACAAGATTATAAAGTATTGTTTTTCTTGCTATAAAGCTCTAGTGTCGTGTATTATATTATTTTGTAATTAATTAAAATGAAAACTTTTCTTAATATGAATAATAACAGTTAATGCTAAAAATCAGTTTAACCCGTTAAAATACAACACTGTTTTTTTATAAAATATATAAATATAATCTATATCAAGTTTAATTTATGTAGGTAACTATAGTGTATAAAAATTTACTCAACCAACTAATAAAAAATTATAAAATTTTAATTTGATAGTCATTATGTTTATGCAATTGTTAAAAAAATAATAAATAATTTTTCATCATAAGTAAATATTATGTTTTTAATTATTATTTTCATTATCTAATTTAATTATTTGTGTTTTTCATTGTATAATCATAATGTTTAGTAAAAAAGTTATCTTTAAAATGATTAATCATTACAAATTAATTTTTATTTATTCAAAATTTTCCATTTTTCTATATTAATCCTATCTAATCCATGTGTTATTGGTTTAGATAATATTTTAAAATTAAATTAGCCATTAAATTAATCAAAGAATTGATTTAATATTCAATAGTTCAAATATGACTAAAACACATCAAATTGATGTTAAAATAATGATAACAAAACATAAAATAACATTAAAAATAGTTATAAAATTGTAAAAGTAGATGTAGAAATAATATAAACATATAAATTATATAACACCTAAACATATAAATATCTATTCTAGTAGATAATATATAATATGCATATAATTTTATAATATAATAATATATGATGTGATATGTCTTTATCAAGAGAAAATTCATTGTTCAAATTATAAACATATCATTTAAATAATATTTAACTTTTTTAAAAAAAACTCATGTCACTTAAAGTAATAATGGATATAAAGGAGAGAGATAACACTATCTTTCTTTTAATAATGAGGAAACCAATATTGACTTTTGTCACTCAAACATGGTGTTATTGCTTATTAACATGGTGTTATTGCTTATTGGAATGATGTGGTTTTGTGCATCAAGTCACTACTTTTAGATTATACCTTAAATCTTAAACTCTTCATTACTTGAGTAATAATTCATTGCTTAGTAATAAGTATTCTAGAGAAGAGAATATTTGTTTGACATATCTTTTGCTCAAATGTAAATCATGATTTCACTATAGTTCTATAACTTGAGCAACCAGTTAGATGCTTAAATGATATTGTGTTTTGTGCATGCAATAAATATCATCACTTGGATGTTATTCCATGACAACTAACACTTAAGTGGTATATATGCAGACAACCAATTTTCACAAACATGTCCAAAGCATACTTTAAATGATTTTATATAATTTTAGTTTCCAAAATAATTTCAAATGCCTTATTTTATTGTAAAGGACTACAAAATTCAATTTTACATATTGATATAGAATTTTACCTCACAATACTCGAAAACAACTTCAAAATTGTATATCTAACTTTAATTTTTAGTCCACCAAAAATTCAATGATCTACACCAAATCAAACCATGTTAAACACATCTACACCATGTTAAAACCAAATTAAATCATATTTTAGGTCAATTTCCATTGTGTATCGTTATGTACCTTCCTTTACAAGAAAAACAACTCCAACTCTTAAAGCGCTTTCCAAGAAAATGTCAAAACATTGATATACAAAGTCAATACCTTTACTTATTTAGACACTACAAGTAATTTTTAATTTACCTACTAATTATTAAAAATTAATAAAAAATTGTAGATAAATTTAGTATTGTCTACGAATTTTACTTAATACTATCATATATATATATATTTACACACGAATATGTTAAAATTAATAATAATATTGATAATAATAATAACATTAAAATTATTATTTTTATTATTAATATTATTATTAATTAAATGTTATCATTAATGTTATTAATACTATTCTTAATATTATTATTAATATTTTTGTTATCAATATTATTATTAATATTATTGTTAATATTATTAATGTTAGTATTAATATTAGTATTATTATTAATATTGTTAATATTAATAATTGTTAATATTGCTATTAATATTAATGTTATTAATAATGTTATTATTGTTTTTAATATTAATATTACATTAATAATAATATTAATATTAATATGATTAACATTATTAATAGTTTTAATATTAATATTATGTTATTAATAATAATATTAATAATATTATTATTAATAATATTATATTTAATATTATTCTTACAAATAAACTCATAATAATAATAATAATAATAATAATAGTCATAATAAAAATAATGATTTAAAATATTATCACAAAATTATCCTGTGTATGTAAAACGAATGTAAAGAATTTAGAAGTTTGAAACATAATAAATGAAAAATAAATTGTTTGAATCCATTTACAGGAAATTTTCAAAAGATATATTCACTTTTCATTCAATTTAAAATTATATATTTTAACCTAAATAAACTATATCTTACCAATAATCCATTGCAATTTGTTATGATTAAATTACTTTGTGTTCGATTATTGAGATATGATAAAAGGAAAATAACACTACTATTTTAAATATTTCTTTACGAATAAATATGGTAAAGATTTATATTGAAGTTCTCTTTTTGTTTCTTTCGATACCGAACTGTATATGACTTACATACTTTCTGATGAAAGTAAGTATTTATCTTTTTAAATACAGTTAATTTTGTTTTGCTGATTTTATACTCATTTTGTTTTCTCTCTTTTACCACAAACCTTAGAAATGTTACTTTGGACTCTCTTCTTTTGTCCAACATCTTTTTCTTACCTTAGAACAAAAATGGTAGGTTTGCTCCAAAAACTAAAAGACCCGATTATTCTCTGATAGATGATTACTTTAAGAGAGTTGTGTATTATAAACTCACGCCTCCTTGCGTCAACTCACAATAAACAATGAAAACTAATTTCATTATATATTGTTTGTTGGACAACGTTAGAGAAACTCATTTCTTTGTTGATGATATGAAGACTGATTTCTATATGATTTAACATTACGAAAACTAATCTTTATAAAAGTATTTTTCAAAAGAAAAAACTATGCATATTGTTAAGAACAAATAGGAGGTGTGAATAGAAGTCCTTTTATGTAAGCCTCAGCCTAACAGATAAAAACGTCAAAGCCCAAAAGATTGTATACATTTAACTTGAGGCCGTTGCTTCTTGCACCTACATGGTTTCCTCCTCCTTCACCTAATTCTTTCAAAAATATTAAAAACATACTCTTCTAAATTTATCATTGTCTGTAATTTAGAATATAATTTTTGTATCTTACATTGTATACTCGAGAATAAAAAATAATGTAATCTGAATTACATAATCCAGAATGTAATATCGGTGATAATTTTTTTTATTTTAAATTGTGTAATTTAAGAATACAATTTTTATATTTCAGATTTTGTAATTTAGAATATTTTAAATTTATGTATTTTAGATTATCTAATCTAATATATAATTTTTGTATTTTAATTTGTATAATTCAAAATATTCTTAAATGAAATGCGGGTGTAAAAAGATGAATCTTTTCTATTAGGCTTTGTTTGGTTGGAGGAGTGGATTTGAGAGGATGGATTTAAAGGGATTTGAGTGAATTGTGTGTGGATGAGAGGGTTGTTTGGATTAATGGATGGATGATAAGATTTGAATGGATTTGAAGGGATTGATTATGAAAGTTTGGGATTGATTTGATAGATGTTATAGATTTGTTTTTATTTTTTTAATTGATATATTTTTGAAATTACTAATTAACCCTTGTGACATAAGATGGTAAAAAATTAAAATGAATTAGATTAAATTGATTTTAATATAAAAAATATAGAAACTGAATTAACTAACTAGATATTTTTTAGTTGGTTGGTAATGATTTTAATTAATCCAACCCGTGAACATCCTTATTTTTTTGTGTTAATAATTTTATATTTAAAAGAAAATAAAAATATTTTTAAAATGAATAAAAAATATTTTAAATAACATCTTCTCCCCTTAATTTCATCATATATATTGAATCAAATAAGGAGACAAAAATATTCTTTTTTTCTGATTTACTTCAATTAAACATTAAGTAAACATATTTTCATCAATAAAAAATAAATAGAAAACAATATAATATTTATAATATAATTTTATTATTTCTTTTATAAAGTAAATAATTTGTAGTGATTTAATTATTTTAGGTTAATAATATAATTATGAATGGATAGATTGTATTGAGTATGGATAGATTGAAGGGAGATTAATTATATTACAGCTGTTTTGAAAAAAAGGAAAGTATTATAAATGAAAAAAATATATATAATTATTGAAATCAATTATTTGAAAAATTGGGTATAAATCAATTTATTTTTCATATATAATACTTATTGTTACAAACCCTAAACCCACTTAAAAGAGTGTTTTGTAATTTTCAAAGTCTAAGGGTATTTTGTAATTTTCACTTCATTTACAAGGACTATTTTGTAATTTCGATCTTCATCCCTTCAAATCCCTGCAAATCTTCTCAGATGAGCGAAGATTCAATCCTGCAAATCTCTCTCTATTCATCCTCCCAAATCAAGTCAACCAAATAGCCTTCATCTCTTCAAATCCATCTTCTTGAATAATAAATTTCCTTCTATCAGTCTAACCAAACATAATCTTAAGGTTAAAGCGATAGTTTAGGAATTAAGGTTAAAACATAATTTTCTTTCTTGAATTTTGTATGGATCTCAATTGATTAATGATGAGCATGTGACGCATTAGGTTGGAAAATAATAAAGGGGATGATGACAAGTGAAATGTGAAATAAAATAGCAAAAGATCACGTTGAAATAAATCTGAATTCAGTGAGGAAAAGACAGCATCTGAAGTCATCAATCATGAACATCTTGATGAATACGCAGCAAAAAAGAAAAGAAACAAATGGAATGATGAAAAATGAAGTAGTAGGGAAGTAGGGATCATAATTAAGGACCACACTAAAGTAATGGGTAATTTGACGTAAGGAATTAGGTCAGATCTACTAATGGGTCTAAAATAAGGTATCTAACAATCTACTTTCATGCTATTGTGGGTTTTCCCCTGCCGGCTATGCCTCTTCAATTGCATCATATTTCTTAGATACATCATCAACATAACACCCAATAATCAAGACAAACAAATAATTCAACTAGTATGACACCGTTTCCTGCACGTTCAGTCGCTTCAAAGTCATCAAGTTAATGATCAATCACCATAATAACACCAGAAAATAAGCAAATTTATTACGGTAGGCATTTCAAAAAATTGGAAAACACGATAGCATGAACTCAACCTCTTGTTTGTTCTTAGTTAATCATCATTCTTTAAAACAATTAATGTTGTGATTGGGAAAAATCAAAATTATAAGTGTGTTCGGCAGAGGTTGTTATTGTATCACCTTCGCCTAATGTTTTAAAAACAGCACCTTGGCAAGTTGACTATTCATAGAGTCGAAATTTGACATGGCTAAGGAGTTAGGATTCCATTACCGACATAAACAATTACCATAGTTGTGACGCCACACATTCATGCCTCAGGCTTGCTATATGGATAGATAGTTCAAGAATAAAAAAAAAATGTACCAATGCGATTAGCACGTGCGATTACATAAACATCATTTTTTAATATTAGTTTAATGTCCTAACAGGATTTTAATTGATGACTTACGTTTGAATTATCAAGGGATTTTTTAAATGTGTTCAAATTATAATGGGACTTTGAATTCTGTTGCATGGTTATATTAATTACAATAGAGATAATTTTCTTCATCATTTAAATTAGGATTTAGATTTAATTTCAGAAAGAATCTCACTGCAATGTGTATATATAATCAGGAGAAAAAGTAACTCACTAGCACCTGTATACTCAAACTTCATAGAACATTGCGATTCATTGCTGCCAAAAGTTGCAATAATTGCATGAAAATAAAATCATTATTTTTTAGAAAACTGAATAGAAATCATTACTAGCAGGAGCTTTTTAAGGACAGATAGAGATTGCATTCACGAACTTATTAATATGTGCATGTATATTAAACTTAATTGTGGCGTAATTATAAAAATACATATACATTATCAAATTATTTAATATACGCATTATACACTAAACTATTTTTATCTCTTCCAAGAAAATTTCAAACTTGTCGATTATTACTGTATTAAAAAGTTACAATATAAATAATGAAAAAAGAGTAAATGAAGATGTTTGAACAAAAGTAAAAAAACAAATATAAGTGGAAATAAACAAAAAAAAGAGTCAAAAGAGATATATTTTTAGTAGTTTATTTGTTTTTTTCGATTTAGTCTCATGATTTTTTTAATAAATTTTATGCTTAATATAAATTTTAATTTATTTTTAAGTTAAAGAATAAAAATATTTTTATATATAAATGTAGAAATAAGACAGACAAATACTTTAATCCAAGTGTAATTAAAATGATAATAATAATATTAATTTGAATTTAAAGATTAAATTGATGAGGAGTAATTAAATTTAAGAGATTAGTTTACCTCCCAAAAACACTTGTTTAATATCTCTTAATTTCATATATTAATGCAATGTAAGGTGTATGTTATGGCTTTTTCATTCTACACGTTTTACTCTATGAACATTTGTACATCTTGTTAAGGTGGCTTAATAATTGTTAGGCTTTCTACATTATATAATGCACTCTCACACTATCGCTTTTATCTAAAGCTAAAATATAATTTACCTTTAATTTTAAGATATCGTTCATTATAGCCTTTTACAAATTTTAAAGAAAAATAAGCTAACATTGAAAAACGATTTCACAATACCATCCAAACATAAACGATAAAACAAAATAAGTTTGTTGAAAATTACAATAATTATCATAAAAATTACACGAATAATGATTTTTTAATTGGTTGACATTGTAAAATTATTTTACACCAACACTACCCACACTTAAAAACTCAGCTATAATTTTTTTTCCCTAAAACTTATAATAGAGATTAAAAATACAAGAAAGAGATTTGACTTGTGTTAAATAAAATATTTCACTAATCACAAACTTAGTAATATAATATGTGGAATGAAACGCATTTGTCTGAAAAGGATGTTTTAAGTCAAATAGATATTAAGATAAAAAAAAAACAAAATGATTTTTAGATTGATAGTCTCATAATTGATACTATGTCTATTTCTTAATAAATCCACCAAAATTCACCGTGACTTTGAAAACTAAAATAATTGTTTCCATTGGTTGCTTCTAACTTAAATCAAATAGTTTTTTAACGGTTTCTCCTGGCAATCACTCCAAGGTTACTTTAATCTTAAAGTTCTCTCGACCATCTTATAAAAATAGTCTTATAGAAGATCTTATATAAAACTGTACACAAAGATATTTTAGTTTAGCAAATTTTAACAACTATTTTTATTATAAAAGTTTTTACAATTTGATTTTGTTTATTTCCTTATTTGTATGTTATCTCCTCATGGAGAATATTTTCGTAAAATGTTTAATAAAATTATAGATAAGTATAATACCGTAACGACATAAAAATTTGATTTACATCTATTTGGCTGTTTGTTTCTTTAGAAAATATTATGTTGGTTTCAAAAAAAAATTATTTCTTTCACTTATAAATTAATTAGATGCCTTTTGATAAATTTTTCAATTTCACGTTAGTTTCTATTAAAAAATATAGCAAATATGCCGCAACATACTATAATTTCCAAAAATCATAAAAAATAGTAAAAAAAACCCTAAATCCGACCAAGTAATATTGGAAGAAAATAAAAATAACAAAAAAAAAGTTTAATTGTATCTCAAAATCTTTTTAAAACTTTTTTTTAAACTATACACTTGGTAATAAAATGATACATTATAGAAAAATTTTAATTTACATACTGATTATTATGTGAAGGTAAAAATTTATATGTAAATTTAATATTATTTACGAATTTGTATTTATAGGTGATATTAATAATTAATATTAATATTATTAATAATATTATGAATGTTTATTAATGATATTAATATCAATATTATTATTATTTTTTAAATATTATTATTATTCATTTTATTTACTAATTAATAATAATAATCATAATAATAATAATAATAATAATAATAATCATAATAAGAATAAGAATAATAATAATATTAATCAAAATATGATTACAAAGTTTATTTGATTTATTGGTTGTAAGTTCTAGATATACTTTCAAGACTTAGGTTTGAAACACATCATACTTATAATTTTATTAACAATGCTTATTTTAAAACCTTCAAAATGTAATGTATGATTTAATGTAATTAGAACTTAACAAAAAGTAATATCTAATTTTTTTTCTTTCTTTGACATCTAAAAATAAACTTTGTGTCTAAATCTCTTGTTTAGCTTATTTTTGTATCCAATTGTTCTTGTATTATTTGTTTTTCATTATGACATTGTTTCCTTTCTCCACCTAGATCACTGTTTTTTAGGTTGTCTTCTTGAATCACCTCCTCCAACAATTCTTCATCAGAATATGAGTAATATGGTTTACCTTCAAAACCATTTTCATTTTTCAAAGATGAATTGTTCTTATATAAATTATAATATTTTTATGATGCATATCTACTATTTGAATTATAATATCCTATGATGCATATCTATTACTATTTCTTTCTTTGTTATCTTCTTTAATAATCTAAACATGAGTTATCACTTCATTGAAGTTTTAATCGACGTAAATTCTAGAATTTTCATTCTATTTGTTTTTTATACTATAATGATCATTGTATCACACAACTTTATCATTTTAGACAAACCCTTTTTATCCCTAACAAAGACAAAAACACATTACTCAAACGAGTCTATTACTTAAGGAACGCCACTTCTCTATAGTATTAAATAGCAAGCCTTCTTAACCTTTTATGAACACCTCCTACCTCATTTTAATCTTTCTTAACTTGCTTTTTGCTTTTTTATTCTTATTATACATTATGAGGTTTGATAGTTTCTCAATCCAACTATCACTTAATCATTTATTATCACCCATAAGGTTTTGATATTCATTCATTTTCATGCTTTTGTTATATCTTTTAGAGACTAATCTTTTAATTTGTCATATTTTCTCTTTTTCTATACTATTTTATTTTATTAACTATGAGTATGATCTCGTATCACACATTATAAATTGTATTATAGTTATTTTTTTTTCCTTGGGAATACTTTTTTTTTTCTTCTTTCTATTGTATTACAAACTTACTTGTATGTGTTTGATGTTTATCTTCCATGCTTCCACATGTTGGCATGTATCTTGATATTTCTATATTTTAATTTGACCTAAATCTTTTACAAACTTGATTTCATTTACAACTTCATTTTATTTAAGAAATATGAATTGTTATATGTTCTTCCTCTTTTAATATGAACTCTTCTTATAGTTTTTAATCTTTAGAATATGATAAAAATAATTGAATTTTCATAATATAAATAAAAATATTTTTTAAAATATTTAAATATAAAAAGATGTTGGTCATGAAAAAATAGGAAATAATGTTATATTAAGAAAAATGATACTGTAATTTTTAGATTAGTTTAATATATTTCTATATGTTTATTTATATTTTTTTCTTTTTTCTTGAATTTATTTAAATTAGATTTTGTATGTCCATTTATTTATTTATTTATTCAAATAGCATATTTATCCTGTATTTATCCTGTATTTTCTCTTATTTGTTTTGTCTTCTCCTAAACAAGAGAATTTTCATATTAGTTGCTTTTTAAATTACCAAAATAATTTTTTTATACAATATTGCATAATTAATAGATAAATTTTGAATTAAGAAATTATGTTTTAAAACACGATTTCATATTTTTTATTATTTAATTTTTATTTTGCTAAGTCTTGTTTTAACTAGCATCATTAAGATACTTTTTTTTTTCTTGAAACAGAATTGGTTTTTTAAATCTGATGTATTTATTTTTGTTGACCACAACTTTGAAATCTATGATTGAATATGTTGATATGAAAATTTTGGTATCGATGATAACATTGCTTATAAGGATCACATAGGTGACAACGGATGTAGATGTGAAATTAATTACAGTTATAATTAAAGAAAAAAAAAGATAAAATCAATGGTCTGTATCTTAAACTATATTATCAACAGAGCTTCCAGTTATATTTTATCACAAGGTGTTTTTATGTCACAAGTCAACTTAATCCTAGTTGTGATTAATTCAAAAATAAAGTCGTGAACTAAAATCTAATTTTATTAAATTTAAGTTAAAAAAATTATGTTTTGAAATATTATTTGTAGTGATAAATTTTGTGTTGACCTTCTTGTCACATTCATAATCTACGTTTAAAACTGATAAACTGTATAATGATAGACCATTTATGTAGTTGTCTGGGTATTGAGAATCTTAATAATCTTACTCAAGCACATATACTCGTTTCTAATAATATATCTAAATAATGTAATTAAATTGCTCTCAATATTTTTTCCCTTAATAAAGCAAATATTGAGTACTAATTAATAATTGAATCTGGGTAATCAATAGGATCTCATTCATGTTCTCAGTTTAGTAAAGAAATGATTGAATCCATAATTTAATTAGAAAAATCAGGAGTGACACCCATGGTTTAATTACAAATTAGGTGAGGTAATAAAAAATAAATAAGAGTCTTGAAATTTTTGAAAGGGTAGAATACAACAGTGAGTGGTTTCCATATATCTCTTCACTATAATATAATACTATTTTATTAAGTGACATCTTGTTAGTACAATTTATTCTATACGAGAAATTTAAAAGAAAAAGATTATCTATTTCCATAGCTTTTTAATAATATATTATTGATACGAAAAAAAAAGAAGGTAAAGATTTGTTTAGTCACGAGACGAAAGAAGATGAATCAGAATTTTAATACTATTAGATACGATATAAAACTTAAAAATTTATGAAATATTTTTCACTTGTTTCTACTTATCTTTTATTCTATTTTTCTATTTTTCTTCTATTAAACATTTTTGTATCTATATCTTATTATTCTATTAAAAAGAATATAATTTATCTAAAAAATCAATTTTAAGACTTACTAATTATCAATAAAGATATTCAATAAATTACTCAAAATTATAGGAAAAAAGTAAAGAAATATCGGTTTGTAGTACTTAAATTAATTGGAAAAAATAAAACCTATTTTAATTTTAAGAATTAAATAATATTAGTGAAGATTTAAAACACTACAAATAACTGATTAAACTTATAAAATGTATATCAACAAATTCAAAAACTTCTAAATATTATAAGTAAAAATCCTAACAATCAGGCCTAGTTCTTAATTTTTATTTTACTTGAATATATAATTATCCAATTTTTTTCTAATCTAGCAAGTGTCTAACAGACAAAACATGAGGAGGGAACATCCCACACCTAAAACAATGATAACCATGTCATCCTGCTCGCTGCCCGTGGATTATGACCAAATTCCGGAACCGTCCCGTTTAGGGAACATTACATTACATTGCGTATCCATCTATCACATTCTCTCAGTCAACCCACCCATCATCAATATATACAACGGACTTTACTTTTGTCTTTGGCCTCATTCTTTTAAAAAAATACATTTAGATTATTAATGCAGATTTAGTTAAGAGAAGTTTTTTTATGCAATCCTACTAAAGTAACATAAAAATTCAGTTGAAACATACTCTGGAATAAAATGGTAAAATGTAAGCGCATTTGTGAATAGGAACTAAAAAAGCAAACCATCCCTCATGTGGTAAAGCAAATTTAACTTGGCAACGACATTATTATCGGTGTAATTTCTATGAAGTGTCTTCATATACACTTTAAGAATTAAATCACATATAATTGGAGTATATTAGTGTAAACAACAAAAGCTGAAGCAATTAACAAGTAAAACGAAGGCATCTGGTGATGAATCCAACATTTGAAAATAAAAGATAAGGCGTTGAAACTGTGGTGGGTCAAGCCAAGAAGGGAAAGTAATCACTACCGAACCCATTTGCAAAATTACTTTTCCAATTATAAAAGAGTGCAGACACGGCAAAGTTACGTTCAATTCAACTCCCAGGTAAGTTTTGCAGATCCAACACGCCTCAACTCAACTCCTCCATCTATATTTATATCCACTGTCCCATCCCTGCTGCAATATCTCTAGCCACGCCTCTCCCTGTTCACAACTTTCGCCTCACATTACCCTGTAACCATTTCTAACTTAGCAATTTTTCATTTATTTAAGAAAACGAAGAAAAAAAAAGATTCTGGGCATTTGTCGGATTCGGGTTTGCGTTGGTCACATCCATCAAACACACCTTGATTCTTGGCGTGCGTCAGTGAACCTGGAAGAGCGTCAGGTTCATTTATATCCAAACCCAAACAACTGAAGAAAGAAACATACCCCTCACTCTCTCTCTCTCCCTCTCTCTCCCCTCTCCTGACACTTACCGTGTTGTACGTGTCTTTCAAACGTCACCCAATTCAAAACGTAAACCATGTATCCACCAGATTCATTATAATATTTATTTTCCAAATTGCTACTACTCAAATTAATAAACCCACCAACACCACCACCCATCTTTCCACTGCAACAATCGTCATAGCAATCTTTGTGTTTGCAAGCTAGTTCAGGGTCAGTTTGGTAATAATAAAGATGGGGAATTGCCAAGCTGCAGAAGCGGCTACGGTTGTGATTCAACACCCCGGGAACAAGATCGAGAGGATTTATTGGTCGCTTAGCGCACACCAGGTTATGGACTCCAACCCTGGTCACTACGTTGCACTTGTCGTGTCCTCACCTACGCTTAAGTCCGACAATGGCACGCCAATGAAACAACTTAAGCTTCTCCGACCCGATGATACTTTGCATATTGGCCAGGTTTATCGCTTGATCAGTTTCGAAGGTATGACAAATTAATACCTCGTATTCTTGCCTGTCTTCGCCTTTTTATACCAAAAAAAAAAAAAAGTTGATTGTGGGTGTGTGTGTGTTTTGGTGGGCCATAGATGTGTTGAAGGAGTTTGCTTCCAAGAAATGTGGCAAACTCGGAAAATTGCTGAAGGAAACAGGGGGTCATGGGGTTCAGATGAAGCACAGAGATAACAAAGCTCCAAATTCTAGCCTCGCTTCCAAAACTGAATACGGTTCCAATAAGGTAATTAAGTTTCTTGTTCTCTCTGTTTCTTGATTTCTCTCGTGCTGCTAATTAAATTAGTTTGAAAATATTAGACTAGTATGCATGCTTGTGTGGGGATAATTGTGATTATGATTATGAAGATGATGTTGGAAAGATAATATTGCCTTTTCCTTTTCATTTCCTTAGCTTTAAGGCGTTGTCCAATTGGAATGTTTAGGTGCGGTGTTTTTCTTTTCTCTGAATAAGACATGAATAAAGGGTCTTTACTATACTTTTTCTCTTGCTCTGTTTGCATGATAAATTCATAGAAACCCTTGTCTTCAATGCATTGGCAGAGTTTGATCATTATTTAATTAAGTACGGATCTCGAGGGTGATTTTCTTTTTTTACAAGTTTGGTTATAAATATTCCTCACTTTTAGTTGGGACAGAGACACTGGTGAGTGCATGTAATGATTGTTTATTTTGGTTGCAAGGTTGTTGTGCTATACGATATTTGGCACAGTCAACCACAATCGTTCCAAAGCTTCTACAGATCTTGCGTTAAGGAGGTTCTCATTAAACTCGATTACTAATTTGTTGTTGCGTCTTACTAAAACCCTTTCCGTTGCAATGTCCAATTTTATTCTACTATTACCTAGTTTGATTGTTTTAAATGGTTATAGAAAATGGTAAAACCTTTTCTGAACGTACAAGTGAAACCATCTGGAAGTATAGATTTTTGAGGGGTGATATTTGACACCCACAAAGTAAAATACATATACTACGCAGCCTATAATATTAATATTTTAATTAGATTTCTTTTATTTTTAATTTAAATTATTAACATATTATTATATTATTAAAATAGTAGCTGAGTGGGTGTAATTTTTTTGGCTAAGTGTCTAAGTATAGTTTTCGTAGATTTTAACATAGAACCACACACTAGTGTATAACTTAGGTATCATAATAATTCAGCATACGTTTGTCTTAAAATTAAGAAGAAATAATTTTGATAAAAATAATTTAGATAAAAATAATTTAAAACCATTTACTGTATATATGCTATAGTTAGAGATGCTTGGATTAAAATGAAGCAGAATTAATTTTAGTATATAATTAATTTTGAACCATTGGGCACAATTAAAATGTGTCTAAATTAATTTTAGCTAGAAATGGTGCATTAGAACATGTGTATATGAAAAGAAATGGGTTGAGTGTAAAATAAACAGTCCTAGTCGACCATGCAGTGGTAAATTAGGAAAGTACGTCAAACAGTGCATGGTCCACTATCCAAATAACGATACATGTGTTTGTTAGGTTGGTTTTCATCACTTCCTAAGTTTCTTCACGTTTTCTCTTCATGAAAGCACTACCAAATTGCAAAAGGCATGTCAGGACCGCTGGAGAGCTAATCATAGGATAGCATGGATGCTTTTAATTAAAGATATCATCTTTTCAACTTTTTAAGTAACTTTTCTTTTAACAAAAAGAAAATAGTGAAGAAAGAGAGAGTGACGGACCTATGTTACAAATAATATAAATGGTATTTTCACAACCACAAGCAATAAAACACCCATTTATGAATTCACTATATTAATATCTTAATTATACTTCTATTAAAGTATTAATATATTGATAAAACGAGTTATTAAGTAGGAGTGTTATGTTTTAAAAAATTCAAAGTTTTATTTTTGAGTAACATTTAGTTTTTGTTTGCATGGAGAGTTGTATATTATCAAAAATGGAGGCAAACAGATTAGTGAGGACTGTCTTGGCCGGAGTTTTGTGCATAGCTCTGCGAGGATTGATTTAGGAAACTTTATATTTCAAAAGAGAATGTTTGTCTGCCAATTAAAATTAAATTAATATATGTTGACGTTATAACGCTTATTTTGTAACAAATGTAACGTTCTTCTTTTTTATCTTTCCAATCAAACACATCTTGTATTATAATTCCTTCCTTATATTTTTTATTCCTTCACCTTCTTTCATATAAATGAAAAGTTAAACTTACCAGTTTCTTTAAGGGTCACTTGGATGATCTAAGTTAAATTTACCCTTCAAGTGGCCAAGTTGGAATTATCTGGAAAGAGCCACTCTTTCCCACCCTACCAATTTGTATGCGTTAAACCTAAGTGCCTGAAGAGGCCGTTATGAAGTTCATTTGGAAGGCTATTTCTTTCCTCTCTAACTTCAATTTTTAGCAAGCAAACAATTTTTGACGCTTGACTAATTTGTTTTCTACAATAGAAAAAAATGCAAACCACAGGCGAAAGCAAAACAACCAAGCAATAAAAGTGAAGGTATATTCCACAGACATGGATGGTTATCAGTATTATTATTATTATTATTAAGCACAGACATGGATTGTAATCGCTGCCGAAGCCTAGCATCTATGATTTCTGTGATGTGTACAATGAATCAATACGATTTGTCATTTTCCCCTTAGATCTTGGCGTGTGCACCTATCCAACGCAATGCCAAAAGTTATCTCTTTTTCCTGTTCATTGTCAGATGGAACAAGAGATTCACCGAATGGAGAGCAATGCCAGCAGCAGCAGCAGCAATAACAAAGGCGTTGGAAGGCATTTCGTTGGTTCTGGTGGGCAATGGAAACCAGCCTTACAGAGCATTGCAGAAATTGGAACTTAAACGCACTGTTAACCCATGAATAAACCATGTGGAGCACATCATCAACAACACTTCTTTCATTTCACTCTTTCCTATGCATTCACATTACCCTCCTCCTTCACTAGTAGTCTACTACACGTAGGGTTTGTGTCTGTTAAGCTTATCACTCTATGGAAAGGACATGTAAACATTTGAACCGTACAATTAGACATTAGCCAAGTTGTTATAGAATATAGCATATCGTGTTTTGTTTGATTTGTTAAACATAACCATGTTGTCATAGAACTGTGGTAGTAGAATATAGTGTAGCTTTGTTTGCCTTGAAATTTTAGTAGCGGACCACTATGGATTTCGTTGATTGAATGTTCCACGGCTTTTCAGGCTTCTCCATTTTTGCCAAAATCACTTTCCCATGAAACTTTGGGAATATTGAGGTTTTGCGTGTATCTATTTTTTTAGTCAAATTGGTTCTTTTTCGTTTATTGATTATTAATATTATGTATGCATAACCAGCATCGAATGCGATCAATTGAACACTTAAACTACACAAGAAAATAATGCTACCCCACAAACTATAGACTCCACAGGGATCAGATAATATCACAATATTAAAAAACGAAAGTCCTAAACAGAGACTTGTCTATGTCCTGATAGATATAGTATCTTGCTCCTATATCATACCAATGATCATTTTAGTTTAGTATGGATTTTTAAAATTTAAATCATATTAATAAAATCAATTTTCGTTTTAGATATAATGGTTATTATATATTTTAATAAAAAGTATTATTTTTTATAAACATAAACAGTTGGGCTCATTAGTTTATGAGCTTAAATTCATTTTAGATCATTGTTGTTTTATTCTAATCCATTTTACAGATTTTCAAGATCCATATCTATCTAATCGTGATCTTAAATCTTTAGGATCCGACATACCCTTGCTAGTGCTAGTTCCACTATGCAGCATTTACACATTAATGGTTGAACGTTGGTTGGTTGCTTTGTTTGGATGGAACCACTGGTCAATGGTGCAATCACTTTACCTTCAATTTAAAAGAGAGGGTACTTGTTCTAAATATTGCCTGTATGTGTTGTCATGAACATGTTTGTCCACTTCAATTTGTTGCTGGTTAGTTGGGGAGGTATGACCTCCAGCTGTAAGAGAAGGAAGGACATACAATTCTTGAATGTTATATTAAGACGGGACATTAAGAAGTATTCGGTTGCTTCTTTAAGCATTGATTGCTCATACTTAAAAATATATATAAAAAAAAGTTTAATCACTTTTAAGCTTAAAAACTCCATGCTTCCTGACTAACGGTTGAATCTTTTATTTTAAAACAACGGTCCACTTATAAATAAAAGGTGGCTTGCTTTATTTTACACATGTCTCTCAACTTCCTCTCATTCTTCAATTAAATTCCTTACTTCCTTGCCAAATGTCTCTCCTTTTTACTCCAATAAAAAAGTTTCCTTCTCCTCACTTAGCTAGAGGTTACCTGTGGTATGAGGGAAGGAAAAGGGACATATGGCTCATGTGCGCAGATTACTATTCACAATTTTTTATGATGCAAGTAATGCATGCATTTGAACATGCACCAAAGGTGTATGAGTCATGTTGGTATAATACAACATATTTATCATATGTAAATAGCTTGGGTTATATAAAAATGTTAGACCATTCAAAGTGTTTTGTTTATAATATATATTTTTTTAGTTTTTTTATAATATATATATTTTTTAGTTCTTTTACCTAAATAGTATAAGTTTGACACAAAAATTACGAGAATGATCAGATTTCAAAAATATTCTAAAAGTGGATAAGTCATACTTGTAACATGATTTTATTTTTCAAAAGTCGTTATCATAAAAGATTATTCTGCCTTAAAGAAAAACAAATTAGTGGTTATAAAAGAGTACGATTTTAATTTTGAAAATCAAATAAAAAAGTCATGTTAATTGTGTTGGGAAGATCTGAGGGAAAAACATATGCGATACCTCATAAAAAATGAGAACCGAGCCAATATATAAGACATCACCTTCAACCTAAAACCTTAAGGCATTAGGTTTATGAGTTTTATTTCTTATATATTGCTCAACTTTCTTATTCTACCCAATGTAAAACTTAGACTCACACAAATACCTAACAAATTGGTATGATTTTGATATGCTTTAATTACTTATTTAAACTTTTTTTCTTTTAAATTTTACGAAGTTGCGAGAGAATAGTATTGAAATATAAAAATAATCCCAAAATTATTTTTATACTAACTTCGTGTTATTTGACGACTTTAATGTTAACTTTTTAAAAAATTATCTTATTTGCATAAATGGGAAATTTTTGGTTTAAAAAAGATAAATTGTTTAATAATTTTAATGAATGATTTAACAATTAATTTAATAATCGGTTTGATTTATTGAAAAAATATTTATTATAATGCATTAATTTTGAGAAAATAGTGTGTAATAATTTGAAAAATAATTAATTTTATAAAAAACATAGAAAATATTTTTTCAAAATTTATGTTCAATTATTTATCAATTTTTTAATAAAATATTTGATTTATGTAAAAAGTTACTTAAAAAATTATACAGTGAGTTGTTTAAAAATATCAAATAAAGTGATGTTAAAATTTGTTAATAATTTAGTTTATTTATGTAATAATTTAATTGTTAATATTTTTGATTTATTTTGATTATTTTTAATATAGAAAATAAAATGAAATAATAATAATAAAATACAGGTAATAATACAATATATATTTTGGTTTAGAAATATGAAGTAAAATAATGTTATGAAATTTGTAATTATACTTTTTTTTTTTATGAAATATGGTAATAATGTTTTGGATTATTTAAAAAAAATATTTATATTTTCAACTGGTTAAAGAAATTAGTAAATAAAACAAGTACTATTCAGGGATTACTTCAACAATAAAATCGTAACGATAATTTGAACAACAATAACATTATTATTAATTATTATTATATAACGTGAATAAATTATTTATGAGAGGTTGTATCATGTGGTAGTCTTCTTTTTTATCTTTTTCATCGTCATTATAGATTCTTTTGCCAGGAAATATTAGAAAGTTGTGCAAGTAGATATTCCTTAGTCATTCTTTACAACTATAAATATTATCACCATAATCAAATATATAATATATTACAAAATTTAAATTACATACTTAAATAACAAAACTCATACAGAATAATTACTATTTTCTTATATCTTTTTAAAAAAAATTCAAACACATTAAAATTTTTGACAAAGAAACAAACTTATTATTCAATAATTGACTATATAATTTTAATTCATATTTATAACCCATCCGCGACATTGTATTATTACATTTACTTTTTTAATTATTAACTCATACTATTTACTATTTTATTAAAAATAAATTAAATAATTCAAACACATCTTAATTTTTTAAATAAATCAACCACGTTACTAATAAATTTTACACATTACTTTATTTTATTTTTTTAAACAATTTATACTATGTTTTTATTCCCATCTTGTTTCTCATTATTGATACATTATAATAATAAAATTATTAATCAAATTTTTAAATAAATCAAACAATTTATTAAAATAATTATCATTTATTTAATAAATAACAATAATTTTTCATAATTTATACATATTTTTTATATTTCCAACTTACATGAATAAAATAATTAGAAAGAAATTATATTGAAATTGTCCATAATGACATGACTTCGATGCAAAGTTAATATAAAAAAAATTGTCACACTCAAATACGATTTTTTTACATTGAAGTTATACTATTCTCTTACTATTCCATTTTTATACAAAAAGTTTAAAATTATTTTTTGTCGATAAATCTCTTATTTTTTTCGATAAAGAAAAACACCAACTTCTCAATTATCTCATTCAATTGAACGAAACTAAAATGAATTCAATATAAAACCTTACATTTCTTGAGTTCTTCTTTTATTCCTACATAGTGTTAATCGTTGGTTTATTAAAAAAAAAATATAATAACAAGATTAGAAGAAAAAAAGTTTTTAAATTAAAGGTTAGTGTGTTTACCATATTCTTCAAGCTTCTTATAAATTGGAATTACCTTTAAAACAATTAAGTTTAGACAAGAATTAATACACGTGTTGGACAATAACATAATCTTAACATTATAAGAGGCTTCCCTAGTAAATAATATTTTGTGCTCTTCATTTGACGGATGATTTCAAAGTCAATCATCATAGTTCTCTTTATTGTTTTTAATTTTCTTTAATTGTTTTTAGTTGGATTGTTGATCGGACGGTGAGTGTTATTAAAAGTAATTGCTAGAATGGTTGTTAAAATAAATAATTGTTAAATATAATAATTTTTTTTATAAAAATTTAACAATCTCATAATTTATAATAATTTATTATCAGATAATAAGTTAAAAAAACTATTTATTCTACAAGCATATGTACCATTATTTTTGGATCCAGTGTTTCAGTTCCAATTCCATGTTTTTGTCGGGTGCGTGTGTACTTCTTCCAAATTTTAGTTTTGGTCAACAGGCTTCTTCCCAAAACTTGGGCCGAACACTTTCGTTATGATCCAAAAAAAAAATCAATAAGAAGCCCACTTGGTTGTGTCTCTAAAAATCGTATAATGGGGAATTCAAATCTTTTTATGTAACTTTATTTTCTAAAAAGGTCATTTTCATAGGAGAGTGTTTTTTCATAAAATATAAAAATTTAACACAATCTGAAATTTTTTTTCCGAAAGCCATCTTTTAAAAAAAAAAAAAACTCAGGATACAATTTTATGAAAAGGGTAAATTTGCATTGTTTGGGAACATTCCTGACAGTAAATGCAATTGTAGAGATCTTTGGATTTTAGCCATGATTTTATCAATGTACACTATCTAATATTCAAATAATTTCAAAAGTTATTTTTCATATTTTTCAATAAAATTTCTAATATTTACCAATTTTCAATAAACTTACGTACAAGTTAAATTTTAATTTATAGAAAAATTATTTTCTTTTATATTTTTACTAAAAATGTTAATGCAAAAACTTGTTCAAATAAATTTTTTCTATTCTTATAAAATATTTTCTCATTAACCGATAATGATTGGCTTAACACTTATTACAGAAATGTGATGCCTTCTTTCCTTCTATTTTATTTTGTCATTTGGCTCTCTTAATATTTATTGAGTACCATCTACATTTATTTTTGTAACTTTGACCAATTTTGACTTTTTTTGTACTTTCATTTTTTATTCCAAGATAACGAATTTAATGGCGAGCCGTAAAATAGTACAATTTCTTACATTGTTACCAACTTAATTCGATAGAGTCTTTTATAGGTAAAACATCTAGTAACTTCTGCTAACTTTCTACCGGAAAAAACAAGTCTTCTATTAGTTTATTCATTCCGAAGAATAAACATGTTTATTATAACTTATTATGCTCGCTTTTATTTTTTATCAAACAATTTCTATAATAATAAGATAACTAAATCAAATATAAATATATTGTATAAGGCATAATACTTCTCCAACAATAAAGTAAACAATATTGTTTATGAAACAAATCTAGTGACATATTACTCTAACAATGAAGTCAACAAAGTAAATAATATGAGTTAATAGCAAAAATATATAGCAAAAATATATCAATAGGTCATATCCGTTTTCTTCATCAAATTACATTTAGATTCATATGTTATACAAAAGAAGTTATATAGATTTGTTGACAACTTTTGAAATGAGTATGACACATCAAATCTTTATAACACACTTATCGACTCTTGAATGCTTAATAAACTTGGTGTCATTGTTTCTATGCCAGACATGACTATAAATTTTCGTGCTAAGGGTGACACAGTTATTGCGAGGAAGGTTGATTCGAAAGCAGCTCATAAATGTTATGTTCAAAGCCTCAAAGTAACCATTATTTTAGTTAGGTTCCCTTTTGATGAAAATATCAAACTGGACTAACTTTACTTGGGTATTACTCAAAAGATGTAACACTATCCACAATATAATATTTATTGAAGTGTTTCATATTTTTCCATAAGAAGAGCAAGATCATATCCCAGGGTCAAATTCGAAGACAATCGTGTCACTTTTGACAACCACACGTTTCTAGTCCCACTTTTGACGATCCCAAGGTCCAGGTTCCGCTCAATTCCTCAAACTCCATTCATTGATTTTCAATAATTCTCGGAAATTAAGCAAATGCTCAAGTTATTTAAATCGAGTTCATTACTTGATGGATTTAAGCAACACTTAAGTCAAAAGTTCAGAGCCGAATTAACGTTTGAGTTCACATTGCCAAGTATGGTATTCACTAGACTAAGCAAACACTTAAGTCAAAAGCTCATGAGTCGAACAAACGTTGAGTTCACTTCGTCGAGTATGATATGCATTAGACTAAGCAAATGCTTAAGTCAAAAGCTCGGGAGCCAAACAAATATTCGAGTTCACATTGCAAAGTATGATATTCACTAGACTAAGCAAACGCTTAAGTCAAAAGCTCGAGAGTCGAACAAATGTCCGAGTTCACTTAGTCGAGTATGATATGCATTAGACTAAGCAAACACTTAAGTCAAAAGCTCGGGAATCAAATAAACGTTCGAGTTCACATTGTTGAGTATGGTATTCACCAGACTAAGCAAACACTTAGGTCAAAAGCTCGAGAGTCGAATAAACGTTCGAGTTCACTTAGTCCAATATGATATGCATTAGACTAAGCTAACGCTTAAGTCAAAAGATCAGGAGTCAGACAAACGTTTGAGTTCACTTAGCCGAGTATGATATGTATTAAATTAAGTAAACACTTAAGTCAAAAGCTCGGGAGTGGAACACTTGAAAATATACAAACGCTTAGTTCACCACTAATCAAAGGCTCAGTTCAAACGTAGTTACTCAAAACGACTAAAATTTGCTTAGTCCAATAGCTCGAATGGTTAAGGCACTTAGTCCAAACAGTTCTACTAAGTTCAAACGACTTAGTCCAAAATAGAGTTAAAGTCACTCGACTATGATAAATCACATAGTCCTTGATGAGTTAAAATTACTCACTTCTCAAAATTACTAATGAATTGATATCACTTGATTCTTTTGACAAAACAAGTTCAAACGAAAATCATTAGGTAAGTTATTCATTGATTAGACCATTGTCGATGAAAGAAATCCATCTCATTCCGAGAACATTAAAAAATAAATTATCATCTCACAAGTAACTCTACTTATTATTGTATTGACATGACAATTAATTGAAGAACGTTCCATTAATTCAGTTCATCTTCACCTTATTTATGGATTCTATGCTTAGAAGACTTATGTACTTATCCATATATTAGTACTAATTTCAAAATATTAGTACTAATTTCAAAGAAATCTGATGTAATTTAATTTTATTTAATTTATCTAACAATATATTTATAATGATTAATTATATGATAATTACTTTATTATCCATTACTACAATTTTTATTTATTAAGAATATCATTCTAAAATGACCTATAAATAAAAATAAATATCACATGAAAGATATACTTAATTTTATATTAATTTACTTATATTATCACTATCTATTTATTGGCTTGAGCGTACCACTTCGTCCTAATCCATAGGAGATTTAAACTGGAGTCGGCTAAGAAGAGAATTTAAGCATGTAAATTTATCTTATTAGGTCATAAAAGGTAGATTGTGGGAGTTTCTTGTTATTATAATAAATAACATACAAATTATTCTCTTATATATTTTTTCAATAATTATATACGCTTTCTCATTAAAGAAATGCTTGTAAACTTTTGAAAATAAAGAACCTATTTTAAGAGACAATTAAAAATAACAGCGACTGTTGTGGTCGGTTGATTCGAATCTTTTATCGTTAAATAACGTGAGTGGTGGGGTGAGGGAAGAAAAAGGTGAAAAAGGTAACGGAAAAATTTGAAAGGTGCTTTAAAAAAGGAAGCAGGGCATAGTGGAAAAACAGGGTGTGATATCCACACTCAACGGTTATATGTTGTTATTAAGTATGTTATCTGAAAAACAAAAACAAAAAAATATCTGTTCGAAATATTTAACAGATTTAGAACGCGTTTTTGTTTGCTTAGTCGGTTGAGTTAAGCGAAAAAAACAGGAAACTTCCTCTTCCTCTTCCTCTCACCGCCGCAGAATTCTCTTTATATACAACACAATAACCCCTTTCTCTTCCCCGTCGATTCAATTCCTTCAACATGAGCTACTACGATCACCAGCAGCAATACCCTCCAGTTGGGGTTCCTCCCCCACAAGGCTACCCCGGAAAGGACCCCTATCCCCCACCAGGGTACCCTGCACAAGGTTACCCTCCAGCAGGCTACCCTCCACCAGGGTACCCTCCCCAAGGCTATGCTCCTCAGTACGCTCAACAACCTCCTCCCAGGCAAGAAACCGGCTTTCTTGAAGGATGGTATGTCTCTTTCTCTTTCTTTTATGCGTTGACCCTGTTTCCTTTCTCTTTTCTTTTATCAAGATCCTTCAGAAAAACAGAAAGAGGTTGAATTAGGATTCTAAATTTTTAATATAAGAACTGAAATTAATTTAAACTCATGTGATCGGTTTGTATTTGTTTGATATAGGAGTCAAAGGATCTAATGATTCGTGATTTGTTTGTTTGTTTGTTTTCGATCTTATGTTAATGTTTTGTTCTGTCTAGTACTAATACCCGTGAGTCGGAAAAAATTGACAAAATCTGATGTTGTCTTTTGTTTCAGTTTGGCTGCACTCTGCTGCTGCTGTTTACTTGATGCTTGCTTTTAAGTTCCGAGGACATGTGAGTGGTGGCTGAAACGGTGCGTTCTGTGAGGCATGTTCAGAGTTCTCGTCTATATGTTCTGTTAATTCAATATTGGATTATTAACATTTGTTTAGGTTTAAGTTCTAGCAGTACCGATGGATTATGTATTTACACGGGTTAATTCACGGATTCAATTTTAGCATAGTTATCATAATCTTTCTCTTTTGATACATTTTTCTTATCTACTGATTTGTATCCCAATATGAATTTTAAATTTTGTATCTTATAATACATTAGTCTATGTGATTTCATGTCTGATATATGATTCAACAATTTATGTTTTTACTTTCATACCAGTTCTTATGAAGAACACTAAAAAGTAATATCTTCAAATTTCAATTGTCATCGTATTAGTTCTATTAAATCTCCTTACTTTCCATATTTCGAAGCAACTCTATTTTTCAAGTTATGATGGTATTATTGTTAAGATTATTTATTAACATAGGAAATACAATACACCATGAAACCAGGAGGACAGAAAAATATTATGATATATATATATATATATATATATATATATCAAGGGGACGCCGGATCATTTTGTATATCGGCTGGAATACCCGGGGTCGCAGGGCTACTGGTCCGAAGAAGGGACTATTGAAAGAACGAAAGTTCGTTTAGACCCCCTTG
>Ga0209700_102801_pt1 | contig 34745 bp, 12 predicted proteins | sample SiratroredBW_FD_187528 | JGI IMG/M metagenome (GOLD analysis project Ga0209700, IMG submission 187528) | Root nodule microbial communities of legume samples collected from California, USA - Siratro red BW (SPAdes) (version 2) | ecosystem: Host-associated > Plants > Roots > Nodule | place: USA...
ATTAGATAAGACAAACTATTTATGTTTTGATAATTAAGTATTTGAAATTGAAATGCATACTAATAACTAAAACAAAATAATAACGAAGTAGAAGAAGGGTTTAAATGAGTAAAACCACAAAAAAAAAAAAAATTAAATAATAAATATAAATATCTTGTATTTTAGAAGTGGATGAAGGTGTGCATTTGATTCTTTCAATCAGTAGTTATTAGATACCTTATTTTTGTAGAATTCTAACACTAAAGAAAAGTAATAAATTCATAAGTCGGAGTAACTAGGATTATTCCTAAAAAAAATATCTGGGATTAATTCATATGAAAGATATTTAAGATTAATTATATGGTATGTTAACATTTAAATTAATTAGCAGTAATTTGATAAAGGTTTATATTTGTGTGTTTTTTTCTCACAAAATTCAATTTTTTTTCAATTATGACAAAACCTTGTTGCTAATCTCTAACCAACTAGTACGTAATAGATAAAAAAATAAATTTATGTTGGAAGAGAAAATAATACTTAAGGTATTTCAGTATTAATTTATTCGTTACGTGTCACAAAAACGTCAGAGAGTTAGATTAAAAGAAGTATACATTTATTAAGGAATATCTCCTTTGTGATTATAAATGGTTATTAAAAATTAAATAATATTTTAAATTTTAATAGAAGTTTAGCTAGGAATTAAAACCATAACATTTAGAATATGAACGTACCCATCAAACTAATAAGTTATCAAGGATGATATGTTACTATGTACATATTTTATTATTGCATAAGTTCATAGTTTTTTAAGTATAAATATACTCATTTATGAATTACATAATTTAGCTACTAAATAGTTTTTTTTAAATTATAAATACATATTTAACTATGGTACGTAGTATTATTGTTTTTTTTTTTTCAATTTGAACCTACGAACAATTTTTAAATTATTTTGATTAATTATATTTGAAATCAAAATAATTAACTCATTTCTATTACTAACAATTTATTACACGTTAAATATTTTATTGTATTTATAATGGACTGCATTAATCTCATCCATTTAATTTAATTTTGGCAATATATCTTAGACAAAAAAAAATTATTTAATATATACACACACATTTATTTAATAAATAATCATACTTATTTTATATTAGTTTTCACGCAATTTGCTATGACTTTGCCACACAGTAGTTAGGGATAAGCCGCTACAAATTTATTAAGAAATAATTGTAGAAAAAATTGTCACATATATTTACTTGATTTGTTATGTACAAAATATGTACTATGAACTTGTTGAGGAGTAGCTAGGAAACTTCTACGGATTTGTTGAGTAGTACTTGTGAAATATCTGCTTTAGATTTATTAGGAAATAATTACGGTTTGCTTAATGCAAATTTACTACAGACTAATTAAGAAAATTAGTGCAAGATGGTTACATATTAGCAAATAAATTTTGTAGTTAATTACAAGGCATTTGGTGGGAAATCTCCTATAAAAAATGTGACGAAACAGTGGGTGAAAATTTTGATCACTCGTTACCTATCTAGATTTAGCAATCAAAGTTTTCTTCAATATTTCCTTATTGTGGAATGGTTTTGCGATGAATCAACGAGAAATTAACTAGGTAAATACATTACTTTTTTAATGATTTTTCATCTTAAATTACATATTCAGTAGCAGTTTTTCTTGTAAAAATGCATTAAACACATGTTTACTTGACATAATTCAAACTTATAATCAATAATATTTTTAAATATATAGATTATATTGCACTTAAATTTCATAAAAAATAAAAAATTATATATATAGCTATATTTTATATCTATAATAAATAGCATCTATTTTTTTATTTATTGTGATAATTTTTAAAAAGAAGGAAGGCTAAATTTCAAATTCATATGTATGCATAATAGAATTTTAACTATTCAATTATTTATTTATAAAGTTTACTATATCTTTAAACATTTTTTCTTTATATTATTTTTATCATCTCTTTAGCTTCTTTTGAAGCTATTATCTGTTTTTTAAACAAATATTTCATATTAGTAGATAAATTTTGTTTCAGACCAAAATAATCTGCTCGAGTGAGTTGTGAATAATTATTACTTACACTAAGTTATTTTACTTAAATGACTCACTTTATTACTTTAGCAGCAATATTTATTTGTTTAAGTAAAGATTATAATAAGACAATTTTCTTTTATTTAGTTGATTTTTGTTTTCCTGTATTAGGACAGGTCATTTTTAAGTGAAAGTGTGTCACTTCAGTCGTACATATGTGATTATTCCATTTGACGTGTATATGTATATATAAATGTGATTAATAAAAAAAATACATATGAAAGGTTATGCATTTGATGATGTGAATCATAACAATAATCATATTTCTATGATGAGAATATATAGGCGAATAATGAAATATTAATTGAATATTATGTGAATTATGTTTTGAATAACCAAAGTGGTATATTATTATGATGAATTATGATTAGTAATTGTGAATATACTACTAAGTTGTTAGTATGTGACGTAAGTATTAAGTTAAGGGTTTCAATAAAATATAATATTGTGAGTAATAACCAAAGTGATATCATTGTGTGGTATAAGTATGAAAACAAATGTTTAAATAAAATATCTCAATTTAATGATATACGAGTTGAATAAATAAATGTAGTGTATAATAAAAAATTAATAAAAATTCTTAACAATAAATTAGAGGTAAATAATCAACTATACTTAATAAGACATATAAAAATTACTTTATGATACGAGGTTTCTAGATGAGATCTATATCAAATTATGATAAATTCTTATACAAATAATGTATTGTGACATATATCAGTCTTTGAGTTTAAGATCTAGTTTCCAAAATTATATTATTACTGTGAATTCTCATATGAATGACATGTATAATATTTCTTAAACATTTCGTAAATTTTTTCTATATTATTTATAATCATATACTAATTTTATAGGTTTTAAAATTGAAATAAGTTTAAAATAATTAAAAATGTTTTATAGTTATGTTATATATATATATATATATATATATATATATATATATATATATTTTTTTTTTTGAAGAGTAAAATACATATCAGACGTGGAATTTATATGGATTTTTTATATTTTAATAATTTTTAAAATTGCAATAGGAGGTTATATAAACAAATCATTTTTAAGTATTGATAATTTATTCTAAAAAATTAAAGTCTATTTGATTTATATATTAAAAATAGAAGAGATTTTAGAAAAACCCTATATAAAAGAAAAACTTAAAAAAACAATATTTTTATTCAATATAATAATTATAATTTATATAAAAAATACTTGGAGAATTATTATTTTTATTGCTATCTTAAGGCTACATTTTTCACTTAAATAGTTAAGACTAAGCTTATCAAATATTTGTATTCTTTTGATTTCTTACCAACACTTTTGTACTTCTTAACTTATCAAAAACAATATTTGCAAATAAAAGAAATGTAAGTTGACCTATCAAAATCGCATACCAGGCCAGAATATTTTCACTTTAAAAAGAAGAAAGGGTACACATATAGTTTTAAAAAATATAATATTTATAAGAAAATAACATATTAATACATAAAATATATGTGAATTTATTAAAGATAAAAATGATATTCTCTACTTGAAAACGATGAAATATACGATAAATGGGAAATTAATTTTGAATATCAAAAAGTAAAATGAGGTGAGCAAAAGTTCAATCCCTTGCTTTTTGGCGGTGTCCGTAAATTGTTGGCAACGTTCCTTGCTGCAATGCTTTGCATGAGTCAGTCAGAAGTAAAGTAGGCTTCGCAGTGACATACACGCGCCTCGTTTGCATTGCAAGTGGCCACTCTGACGTTCGAATTCGAACTTCCTTTTTCAATTTTCACAACATCGAAAGTGGAGGACCATTCGGTACTTTCCCACTCGCACTCTACCCTCCCTCTAACGCACTCCACTTCTCTGTCGCATCTTTCTGCGCGTAAGAGATATACAATTCGCGCGCCAAACACGACGGTGCTGCTAACTGCCAGCGGTGTCGTTTCGTTTCCGCGCTCTTCCATTGCTCTCTCTCTTTCTCTCTCCGAGTCAGGGAGATGAGGTTAACATCACCTGCGACTCTCAACCTTCTTATTCTATGTGATATCCTTCTTTGTCTGTCCACATTCTCTTTCTCTCTCCTCGCCGCTGACAACAAATCAGAGCCGGAGCTTCTACTCGCCGGAAGAAACGAGACCTCCGTCGTCAATGCCTCGCTCGCGAGATCCGGCGATGATAGCTTGGCGAACATGATTGATCGGGCTCTCGAAAGAGAGTTTCCCGACAATGAGCAGAATGAAGGTTCGCAGATCTAGCTTGTCGCACTTTAACTTTTTAATGCTCAAGCGTTCCTAAATATTTTCGTGTAATTCGGTTCCGAAAACTCGTTGGATCGTGGTTGCTGTATGCCTTTGCAGTGTGAATTATCGATAATGCCGCTCAATTCGAGTTTCGTTTCACTTCTTCATATGCGTTTTTCTGCAATTTCCTGATTCTCATTGTGCTGCTGGATTTAACTTGCCTTTTCTGTAAAACCTTATCGTAGTAACGTGTGTACTGTGATCAGAATCCTGCAATTTGCTCTATTATTTTTTTTGGTTTTTATGATGGAAAATCAATGAGATGCTGTTAACTTCCAAATGTTTTCACATTGATACGTTGTAACGAATGTGTTGAATCGTTGACGACGTGTGAGTAGCCTAGTGGAAAGTTTATGTCAAATGAATGCTCTCAGTGAACTTCGCCGACTCTTTTGCAGGTACCGATCCTGGTGGTTTCAACAATAGTGTTGCTGAACAGCAGGTGTGTAGTGAATTGCTTTTACATGATATATTTAATTGTCTCCAAATTTTTTCAACCCTGGGGGGCAATTGACTGTAGCACTCTAGCGACCTAATTCAGGTAGTATGGGTGTCTTTTTGTAGGCTAGACTTCAATATGGTCAGGTCAGGACTTAACAGTGTAGTTGGAAAACAGTTCATTCAATGCAAATTGACGTTGTAGTGTGTTTGGATTTTGGCTAGAAATCCTCAAACTATCACATGCTTTTACGTTGAACTGCAATTGACTAATGTGCAAAAAATAAATCAAAAACCCATCCAATACTCTTGCTTCTCCGTTTTCTCCCCTTGAAAATGTGAAAGTCTGTTTTGGAGGCTCCGGACGAGAATCCACTTAACAGTATGTTCGTATACACGAGCTCATCCATGTTACACTCATTCCAAAGCACTGTTATGTGAGAAAAAACAATGTCTAGCTTTGAGTAAAATGTTCGTTTAAGGAGTTCCAAACTGAAAAACTAACACTATAAGTCTGTGGATGATAATTCATTAGAAAAGCATTAAGCTGATCAAGGACAGAGGTATTATTAATAATAACTTGTTCAGATTTTACTTGTGATGTGTCAAATTTTGTTTAGATTCTCTGGGATAATGAATTTTAGGGTGGGAACCTGTGTGTCATTCACTTCTGTTTTGGTAAATATCACTTCTTGTGATTTTTACGGGATTTTACATATGTGGCTTATTAATTTCACTTGAAAAGATAGTGATCTATTGTCCTTCTCATATTTTTTTTTTGATGTATCAGGCTGTTTTGGAAACTGTTGCCAGAGTTATGCCAAAGAAAAATGAAAGCAAAGAAGAAAAGTATGGACCACTTTCCTGTAGAGTCAAATGATTTTTCTCAAAAGGGGAACAGAGTTTTAAAAATTTAATGCAAATGCCTTTACTGTGAATTATGACATTTTGTTAAGTTTTTTCTCAGGTCATTTCAGTTCCACGATGTCTTCAACTTGGACAATGAGAATAGGGCAGACGATATGCCAACTTTAATTGATCGAAAGGTATGTCTAATTCGAGCGGTTGAAGTTTAGGCCTTTCAAACATTGAAATAATTTCTGTTACAGCCACATATCACAATATGCATGAAAAACTAAATACTACCAATCTTGTCAGAGTGGATTTAATCTTTTGTAATTTTCCCATTGTTTCAACTACAGGACAATGTCTTTATCATATCTAATCCCAAGTCAAAGTATCCAGTTCTTCAATTAGACTTGAGGTTTACTCACTGTTCGTATATGTTCTCTTTCTGCAACTGCTAACTAGTCAGGTTGCTTATCCTTTTTATGCCATATTTTCAGATTGATATCAGATCTTGTGGTTGTCATTGTGTCTGCAACCTGTGGCGGCATTGCCTTTGCTTGTGCTGGACAACCGGTTTGATTACAAACCTTGCTTTATGGTTTTCAGTAGATATCTCTACCATATACCTCTAAAAGTGGGTAGTCCATACATACAAATTTGCAGGTGATAACTGGATATCTGCTAGCAGGATCAATCATAGGACCCGGAGGTTTGAGTTTTGTTAGTGAAATGGTCCAAGTATGTTGCCTTTATAGTTCTTTCATGTACTCTAATACTCCCCCTCCCTTCTTTTAGTTAGACATATTATTTACAAAAATAAAATCATTGATTGAATGGAATCACAAAGTGTCATGGCTACTCTCTTTTTATATGACATATTGAAATGAATAATCAAATGTCATCTATTTTAACTGCTAGTAATCTCACATATTGCTTCCACTCCTTGTAGGTTGAGACAGTTGCTCAATTTGGTGTCATCTTTTTGCTCTTTGCATTGGGCTTAGAGTTTTCAACAACGAAGGTTGGCTTGTATACTCATTATTCCTTTTAGCTTGAACTTGTATATTTTTAGCTCAGCCATACTTAATATATATATTCATGTTTGCAGCTTCGAGTTGTTCGAGCAGTGGCTATCCTTGGAGGCCTACTCCAAATTTTCTTATTTATGTGCTTGTGTGGAATGACAGCTTCAGTATGCCTTTTAGTTCTAGAAATATTTATTACAAATAAAAAAATTCCACTTTGGTGTCAGTGAATTTCTTATAAATGCACCTAAATCCTGCCTGCAGTTATGTGGTGGTAAATCATCTGAAGGAATATTTGTAGGTGCATTTCTATCCATGTCTTCAACAGCTGTGGTAATTTCCTGACCACACTAACATGATTTTGGTATCCCTTTTCTATATTATACCATCTCAAGTATGATTGCAACTTTGTTGGACAATAAACTTCTTACATTGTTTAATATTTAACCACAGGCATATAGTATTTTAAGTAACCTAAGGCTGTACTTCAACAATTGCAACAAAAAATTGCAATCATTGTCTGGTTGCAATTGGATTAGATTTGATGGTGTTCATATTTCTATTTTCTACACAGCTGTCACGGTTTTTCAGCTAAGTGTTAATTATTGCTCGACAATGGAAAATATGAGAATAAAGGTATTTTTGTTTGAAGATGGTGGTCCTTAGGGAAAAAAAGTGTTACAATAGGTTTCGGTATCAGATCAAATCTAGCAAAACTTTAAGGACAAAATAGATGCCTTTAGTGGAGGAAAATAGATTATTTGATCATATGATAGTCATATCTCATAGACAGTGGCATAAGACCTTGAGAAAAATTAACTAATGAATTGATAAAAGCTTTTTTTTTTTTTTTGTGAATTTGGGGTGTATATTTTCATCGGGATTGTTAAGTTGGAGAGGACTGCTTGCATTTCCAAGGGTCCTTTTACCCTTACGTGTGGTGCATCATGTTTATGGCTTCTATATCATGCTTTGTTTGTCATTTTCTTAAAGGAATATTGATTACTGATATGAATAGATTAATTGGTGCTTCGTCTTTTGGCTCTTTTTTCCTTTAGTAAGATTTATTGCATCAAGAAAAGAACGAAGATCATTGCTAGAATGTTATGAAGGAAACAGTAGGGAAAGTCTTGTGTAATATACTAGTTGTTGGTATTGAGTAGTTGAGTGGATTTTTCTTGTTGATGAAAATACTAAAATGCTAAGCTCTTTCTATGATCACTTCTTTTCTAGATGTTATCAAACTTCTTTGGTGTCACATCTAGATAAAGCATTATCTTCAAGTATATTATTTCCTCAGTTGAGAACAAGGAAGATTAAAATGAATTGCTTGAGTGTCTCAAAAACACTGAGCAGAATATCATATATCCACAATCTGTTTTGGTTTACACCGAGATAAAAAAAAAAATGTACAATAGGCTTATAGGTACTAATGCTTGTAGAAGCAGTAGGTAACAAAGAAAAGCTATTCTGACATATTAAAGGCAAATTTTCTAACATTTTTGTTGTTTACTTTAAATTTGTTTTCTTTTTCTTCTTTGATCCATAGGTCTTGAAATTCTTAATGGAAAGGAATAGCGTCAATGCCCTTCATGGTCAGGTTACAATTGGAACTCTGATACTGCAGGTATGTACTGTTATTTTTGTGTCAATGAATGCACATGAATGACTGAAACATTGCTGCTGCTACTCGTGCAAAAAGAGTGGAGAGGAATGTTATCAATGACATGACACTGATATTCCTTGTTAAGATTTTTCTTCTCACATGTCTTCTGATGAAATGTTTGAATTTATTGGTTCTTTTCAGGATTGTGCCGTTGGTTTGCTCTTTGCACTGCTTCCTGTTTTGGGTGGAACATCAGGTGTTCTTCAAGGAGTAGTATCCATGACTAAGTCGTAAGTTAGTTGTAGGATGAACTGTCCCTCATTTTTCTTCTCTCTCCGTAATTTATGAAGATCTGTCTATGACAAATGATATTAAACCCCAAGGTTCCCCAAGGCAGCTACATAATATTCTCATAGTGTCTTTCCGTCGTGTCCAATTCAACATATATTTTGTGATCCATAAAGGATATTCTGGTCATAGTTTTAATTCTTTTCTTGTTATGAGTTAAAGGAAGATGTAAGTGAATTGAGAAATTTTAGTGTGCTTGACCATTTGGCCCCTTTTCACCGTTACTGAGCATGATATGTTAACATAAAGTTCTACTACACTTATTTATGTAAATTTATAAAGAAACATCGTAGTTCATAAGTTGCCTTCATCTTTTCTTATTTTAATCTCACTATTGCCTACTAAGATAAAATTGTCCTGAAAGTCTTTTGTAAAAAAAAAAAAAAATTATAATCATAAAAGGGAGCTACTGGAAAGGAGTGCATACAAATTTGTACACAAAATTCGTCCTTACCAAAGGCACAGAACAAAATAGAATAAACCTTTTTGTTCATCTTGCATTCTTGAGATGAAGACTTCTTGAGATGAGGACCAGATGAATGTCATAAAAATTTTTATTTCTATCCCAGAAACAATCTAAATTCAAATAAAAGACTTACTAGTGTTTTACTTGCATAATAACATAACATGTACTCCATTTTCTAGCTGAATTTCGTAAGGCAGTCAGCTTCGCTTCATGTGCTGATGATGTTGACCTTCTTCGTTTACGCATGTTTAAGTCATTTATTCCTACTGGTTTAATAATTCTGTTGTTTCAGGTTGGTGACCTTAATTTCATTTTTGGCCATTTTGACAATATTATCTCGTACTTGTGTGCCATGGTTCCTCAAGCTAATGATAAGCTTATCCTCTCAGGTGAAGATAGACCTTTTGCTCTGTTCTTAAATGCTTGTTTGTGCATTAATTTTTAACTAATTTTATTTTCTGTGCAGACCAATGAACTTTATCAATTGGCATCAGTGGCATTCTGCCTACTTGTTGCTTGGGTGTGTCTTCTATCAAGTCTTAATCTTTCATTACTTGCCAAACCTTGTCATCTTAGTTGTCTGTTTAATCATCTATAATGTATAATGCCCTTAATCATGGATGACTCTGTGGCTGTTTTCTATTGATGTGTAATATGCATCAAACTTTATTTCCCTAAATCCGAGGGGTTGCTTAAATTCATGCATGCCTACCAAGAGGGTCTAGCTCAGTTGGCAATGAGTTGTTGTAAACTCCCTAGTACCTGTGTTTAATCCTATGAATCAAAAAAATGTATGCATGACTGACACTAATTTATACATAACATTTATAATGTCCAGACAGCATGTGTGTGTTCAACAAAATGTTTTAATATTTGTTGTTTCATTTCAGTGTAGTGATAAGCTGGGTTTAAGTCTTGAACTAGGTTCCTTTGCCGCGGGAGTGATGATATCAACAACAGATCTTGGTCAACATACACTTGAACAAGTAAGAAATTATTCTAGTGTCTGTTCTTTGTAGTGACTAGTTTTACTATGTTCTTGGATGTAAACTTGTGGTTTAAGGAGTATCATCTGGTCAGTATTTATCATGTCCCGTTTTTTTCTTCTTGGGTATTCTGTTCTTTATCATGTTAAGCATGCTTAGTGGAATGGGGATGTTTGTATATCATGTTTGATGCAACTCTGTATTTTCATCATGGATTCCTGTAAGGTGGTGCCACCCAAATGAATTTCAGGGAACCTTCTTGAAGCACTAGCACATAAATTTTGAGAAGACTCATGTTTTGCTATAGTTTTGAGCTCACTCAAGGTTGTTAATATTTAGGTTGAGCCAATTCGCAACTTTTTTGCTGCCCTGTTCTTGGCCAGCATTGGGATGCTTATACATGTCCATTTCCTTTGGAATCATGTTGACATTTTACTGGCAGCTGTTATATTGGTGATCATTATAAAAACAATTGTAGCTGCAGCTGTTGTTAAGGGGTTTGGATACAACAACAAGACTTCACTTCTTGTAAGATATGTCATCAGTTAATACAATTGCATATGCCTGTTCATTACATCATACATTTCATTGACGGAAGAGCCTTAGGTTATTCCACATGCGTAGGTTGGGATGTCGCTGGCACAAATTGGGGAATTTGCATTTGTTCTTCTCAGCCGTGCTTCAAATCTTCATTTAGTTGAGGTATTTACTTCATGCCAAGACATTCATTTCAGCTAATTTGTGTTTATGAAGACTGCAATTTATTTTTCTGCATTGTAGGAAGCAGTTTACAAGGATTGGAAATATTTTTGATTAAAAAAAAATGCAGTTTTCTGGCAGTGCTTATTATCATTTGCAATGTGAATGTAATTCCATTGTTTCTGCAGTTACTTTTAAATGCATGGACTGAATGTCTGATTCCTACTGCAGGGAAAGTTGTATCTATTACTCCTGGGAACAACAGCTCTTAGTTTGGTATGCATGCACTATTTTATAGAATAACAATGTTGCTCCTACTGGTCTTTGTTTATTATCTAGTAAACTAGTAATTATCGATCATACAACAATGTTGAAATACTGGTCTTTTAACCATCTTGGTGTGGCTCATATATGGATTCGAACAACCTATTACTTAATATCATTAGAGTTTGGTTTTATCATATAATAAATTCATGGAATTTGTATGGGATAGAGTTATTAGGCTATCTATATCCACTATGATTTGGTTTCAAGTTGTTCCTACTTTTGGCAAACTATTGTTTCAAGCCCACAAACCATGGTCATTTTTTTCATATGATTTCTCTATGTTGTAATGTAAAATATAAAAATGGGACCAAATAAAAAGTATGACAAACGTACCTTCATCATACTGATCGGCACAATGCTAGTCATTAGCTTCAATAGCATCCAGCTAGCCTGAATAAGTGAAACCGCATTATGTAATTTTTGTAGATAAGTTTTGTTTGTTGATCATCTTTATTTTAACTGTTTGCATACACATGTACAAGCAGCTATTGCTAGTAAATGTGATTGAAGTTTAAGAAGTTATCACTAGTAAAAAACATTGAGCTTTCCTACGTAAAATTGTTGTGCCAGTTTAGAATGTTATAGCCAGTTTTATGGGTAATCTTGATATGTTTTGAGTATTAAGTTCTCAACTATTTGTAGAGATTTTGAAGCTTACACAAACAGAAATAGTGCAGGTGACTACACCTTTACTCTTCAAGCTAATTCCTGCAGTTGTGCATCTTGGTGCATTGTTGCGGTGGTTTCCTTCTGATAGTTCTGCTGAGGTAACTTAAAGCTTTAATAATTGGCAAATGATATAAAAGTTTATAACTTTTTGTTGTTTCAATTTCTAAAAGATCCTGGTTTTTAATATGATTTTACTCTCAGATGGCGTTTAAAGGGGACAGCTTTCGTGTGGACAGTGCTAAGCGTATTACTTTGATGGTTCAAGGCTCTCATGATTCATGATGTTCAAATATATTATGAAGCAGAAATGAAATTTGCGGGCTTTAATTGACGACTTCTCTAATTGACGACTTCTCAATACTACGCAGGACAAGTGCTAAAAAGAATACAAATAAGGTTTACTAAATGAAGGAGTTTTTTTATTGCAAAATACTTTATATACTGTCTGCTTTGGGAACACGCACTGGAAAAGTAGAAGTAAATGGCAAAGGTATGCCAAGGGAGCCAGGAGTTTAAACGGGGTATATCAACTAACCTAGTAACTGGGGCCATGTTATTAACTTGAATGGCCTGTTGTGTATAAAGTTATATGTAGTTGCAGTTAGTGTATTTCATTTTAGATACAATCCTCTTGAGTTTTTTTTCCCTCACTTTCCCTTTTTATTTTATTCAAAATTTTTTTGGGTGGATTAAGTTTGGAATGTGTAATTGCCTCTGTACAAGTTTAGACTTTAAGGCAGTCATCAAAGTCAAATGTACCATGTTCATAACTTTTGAAATTATTAATGGAAGCTGAAGATAAATTGATTTGCCATTTATTTCCTGTAATTGATTACTAAATACGAGAAATGCGTGGTTTGTGGCAAACAAGCTTCACCGGTTACTGAGAGTAACCTGAAATATCTGTCTGTCATCACCGCCCAAGAAACCGGTTTTCTTGAGTCAACGGAAATAAACCAGCAGCTGTTTGAAGTTTCCAATTGCCAACGGTCCTTGGATAGTGTTTCTCTATACTATCTTCACACCGGTGTCTAGGTTAACAAAAGAAAGAAAAAGCTAATTTTTTTTTTAAAGAAAATATCACGAAAAAGGTGATTAGTGATGGTATAAAAAATTAGGAGTGCGTAAGTATTACTGTTCCACACTTAGATTTTAAGTAACATTGGCTTTTGGTTCTTAGAGTGAAGCTAGCGTATGTTAGGCTAGCATTTTTTATTTTGGAAAATTATACATGTACCTGTTACTTGAATTTTTTTATAAGCGATTTCTATCGAGTAAAGATTTTCTTATCGATGATTAATTTTTATAAGATAATTTGTTAAGAATTTCTATTACTTTGAAAATGGTCACTGAAAAAATATGAAATACACCCTCAATACATGTGTATGTTGAACATTTTCTCTTATTTGAAATATGATTCAATAATACACAGGTAAATATAATAAAATAACTGGATATTGTGGTGTATATAGGACTAGATCTTTCGGTTGTCTGTCTAGCATGGGTGATCAGCCATTCATTATGTGTACCAGATTCAAATTTTACAGACATGACAAAACGCATTGCAGCAACTTTAACATAGCCAGAAGGGGTTTGGTTTGATGTTTTTGGCATCTGATGCATTTGATTTATTTTCCTTGTTCATCTTTAAGCACAAACATGTGCTGTCATATTATCAGTATAAGAATGAATGGTGGCAAGCCTGGTGACGTTGGTGTCTTCCAAATCCAATCACTATTCAGCAGGTTACATGCTGCACATTTTTGTTCATTCAGAATTCAACATCAACCAAAAGGGAATCGTCAGTGGTCCCCTTCATTTATTTCTATATTTTAACTAAAGCAGGAACCACAGGGAAGCGTGAATGCCTCACATTGGCGCCCAAAATATTGTACGTTCTTTCTAAATAACTGGGAGCCACTCCCCAAACCAAATCCTTACACTGCGCTTTTTTTTAATATCTTCATACTTCAAGTAGATACCCATGTTTAATTCTTACTCAGCTTTCACATGTACGTATTATAAATTCAAATACTTTGAATTATTATTTTTTAAAAATTGTATGAGCTGTGATTAACCCAGTTTTCATATGCATTACTTTTTAACGTATTGGTGATATTTTGTGATGGATATATTATATGAGTTTGTAGTATCAACTTAATGCTATGTATAGGTCATGAGTGGCATAAGAGCATATTCAAAATGACATTGACAGAAGGAGGAATGATGTAGGCGTCTGTGTAGAACATGGCAGCATTTATGTTCCCCCAATGAAAATGGTGGTTCTTATTCCTTTATCCATGTCATGCTTATGAATGTTGAAGACAATTCCAAAGTGTTATGCTAGCTGCTCAAGTTCTAAGGGGAGACCATGACAGGCAGCTGCTAATCTGTTTATCTTACTTTTCATTTGTACCCTCTTGCATAATTTATTAATTTAAGCAATGATTGTTACACTCTATTATTTTTTTTTTCTTTTTTTGTTACTATCTATCTGTACAGCTCTGAATGCTATCCATGACGACTACTTGATACTCTCTTAGTAATAGATGCAATTAGTTCATCAACTTGCACTGTGACACTCTTAGATACTCACACAAATAATTTATAGTTTTTTCAATCAAGTCCAAATTGAGAGTTGTTTATTTTTTTTTTTCCTGAGATGCTATGCTAGATATTTGTAGCTGATAAGCCAAAATTATTTTTCTTGAAATATGTATACATGTACTTAAAAAATAAGGTTATCCTATCTACCAAACAATTTATTGCATTTTCTTTGAAGTTATAATATTCAAAAGTTAGTTAGCATTATGTTATGAAGTTGGTTTTAGCTACTTATAGCTTTTTGCTTTTATGCCTTGTTATAAATATTTGACATGAAATGAAAATTCTTTTGTTCTCTCACTTTCTTTAAAATTTAGTCTCTTAGCTGTCCCCATGAATAACAACATTTATTCTATCAAAGTTCTTCCAATGAAGATTTCTACTATATGTCACTTAATTTCTCTTTTGCATTTTTCTTGTTTATTCTTTTATTTTTCATTGGTTGAGTACTACAATGAATCAATCCTTAGATTTTCATAGTTCCTATTACTTACATCCTAGTAAGAATATTGTTATATTACATTAACTAGGTCTGATTCAAATAAGTTAAAATATTCTTGGAACGAATAAGTGCTGATAGTCTCAAGTGAATGTGGAGTGAGTTAAAAAAAAAAAAATTGTACACGTGTAGCAAAGTGTTTGTGTGCTACTCTTACTAGTGTAAAAGAGAGGAAAATCTCATTACTATGCAAGGTGATTTGAATTGAATATCAGATTCTGAAATTGGAGGTGCTGATAATTAAACAAGGTGATAATTTATTCATAAATTACTTTACCGAATTGCATATTATTAACAATGTGTTTGTGTGTTGCTCATGCTAGTGCGAAAGAGAGAAAAAGAATTCAAGATTAGGTAATGCAATTTCTAAGAGATTGAAAGTCTTATATGCTATTATAAAAGTCCCTTTTTATGTTATTAAGCAAGAAAGATAATTTACTAAAAGTAATTTTCTTGAGAGTTTAAATTTTGAAAACAAAGGAAATGTTATAAATGATGAAATTAAGGACAAACTTGTAGTTTTAAATCATAGTTTTGAAGTATTTTCTTTAAAAGTGAATAAGCCAAAGTAAAAAAAGTTTTGACCAAATAATCTTTTTTCTATTTAAAAAAAATAAAAATACTTTTTATCAATAGGACTTATGGATACTATGGACCACATGTCATAAATTGAGAATGTTTTAAGTCACATTTATTAGATGTTACCAATAATTTATCAAAATTAAACTCATAACAAGGTTAACCTAAAACTATAACTTAAATTTAAATTTAGTTCATTCTCTTTCAATTAACTTTACATTTTTGTCTCTTTTACTTTGATAATTTTTTTCTCTAGCTATAAACAAGAGCAATTTCCTTATATGTGTCACTTTTTCCTTATGTTAGAATAATTATTCTTCATCATACACTCGAAGTATATCATTAACATTAAATTTAAGTAAAATAGTTTTAATGGTTTATGTAACATTTACCATAAAAAAAAAAATAATTTTTCTAACCTTTCACCCCTATAAATATCTTCATATAAACATTTATGATGAATACACCTAAATATTTATTTTTTAAAGACATACTTATTAAATAAATAAATTTACAATTTTTGGGCATTTTAAATATAAGATGTATTTTAAAACAAAAATAATAGTTTATTTAAAATTTAACATACAGAATTATTAAAAGAATTTTATAAAATTTAGTAGATTGGTTAAAATGCATTCCACACAATTAATTACTAAAGTACATGCTAAGCATTCTATATATCTAATGGCTGAGAAAATCAAAGTAAAAATCATTTATTGTGTATAAAAAATTATATAGTGGCAGACCTAAAAGTTATTGAATTCAAGATTCAAGAAGCGCGTTAACAACCACTTATAATACTATCATACCAACTTCACCAAATTTGCGCCATTCAACACGAAGCTTCCCTCACTTAACCTCTATAATCAAATTATTAATGACGCCAATTTTTTCAACATTTTTGCCACTGATATTATCGTTATTTATCAACAATGTAAACCTTGTATATTATTGAATTATTGTATTATCACAAAACTTCATTTGTCAAAGTAATATAATTTATAAACAAATTTAGAGTGCACACAGATGAGTAGAAATCTCACCATCAATACGATCAAGTCAAGTACTAGGATTTTCATTCTTCAGAAATTGGAATAGGTATACTAAGACATTATAATATTAAATGTGAAAATATCATATATATGTGCCGAAACTTCAGTTGGATTCTCTTAATATTCTTAAGTAGTTTTACTTTCAAAGTTGAAGCTGATGAATGCAATCTGAGAAATTCAAGGGAATGTAAGAAACGCATTCGCATCCAATGAATTGTTTCACTCAACACCTCGTGAATGGATTTTAGCATAAGAACACAAATTGATATGAACTTTCCGGACAGAAAGAAAGTCCAAGAAGGGCTGTTTGGCATATATTATCTGCAGAATCTTGTGGACGCGCTTTTATTTCCCTCCTATCCTTATCCTCATATTTATAATCAACATGAGTATATATATCTGATGACATGCTTCACTTTCTAGTCACACAAAAAAATATACTATTCTATCATCAAGAACATTGTACTGTAGTAATAATTCATAGATATAATTAGTGTTAATGAAAAGTTAATTAAAGTAACAGACCAACATCTAATCTTTTGATGCCTGCGGTTTGATTGATTTGTTTTACCAAGTTGCTTACACTTTCCTATCAAAGTATAAAACCAAGAAAAACGTATCTGCTTGACTATAACATCAAAATGAAAAGTCAGCCTATGGATACACCAATTGTTTGTTAGAAAAGTTAATCACTATCATGTCAATAACACAATTTCTTTGAAAAGCATTGTTACTAAAATCATGAAAAAGGCACAGAGAAATTAAGAATCTGTATTAGAATGAAATTTAATCAAGTGATCACTTATGGAAATAACAGCACTAATTATCAAATCCGACCAATTGATGTAACTGGCATATATACACCTTGAATACTGGTTGAATATATAGATTCTTTACAAATTAATTAATGGAAAGCATATAATTAATACACTGAGTCAAAGTGAAAGGATCCAAGCAAGGTAATAATTTCTTGGAAATAAAGCAGATCCAAAATTTGGCTCATTTAGGATTCTGATTCTGTGTTCTTTATTTCTTTTTACTTTATTTATGGGCCAGCAGGTTACTATTAAAAGCCAGTGGAAATTGTATGGTTAAGACAAAAATGTCTGTGTTCATGTGGGGGGCCATATGCTTTCTTCTGAAAAGCTTCAGTCTCTTTCTGCACATCTACATCATTTCGAATGTGAATTGTGATGTATGTTATATGGTGCCAATGCAGGTATATTGGGGTATATATATATATATATATATAGATAGATATATTAAATTTCCATGAAAGGGATTGCCCTTCTCATCACTTCCAGACATGTTAATTGCTCATCACATCACAAAAAAAAGTTGTTACTTATTAATTGTACTCAGAAATCAGAATGACAGAAACGAAATTGCTGGAAGAAAACAATCCAAAAAGGCTTCACCAACTTCTAAGGAAGACTTTATGAACACGTACGAATTCAAAATTCCAAACTTATAATTTATATCATAGCTCTCCTCTCTATTTTCATTCTTAAAGCCCCTCAAAATAAAATAAAAATCTTCATTCACATTTTTTAGAAAGATACTATAGTTCTGAACTTAATCATGATCAAGCCCAAAAATAGGGTTTAACTTTCTCTTCAATCTTACGAACAAGTAAGATATTAAGAAGTAGTTCATTCCTTTGGGAACAAGGTTTTAATTTTTTGTGGTAGTGAATAAAAAATTATTGATTACACTTTACTTTTCAAATTTTAGATTATGAAAAATTAAGATATATAATCTGACTGATATGACCGAAATTACTTTTGCAATGTGCTGCAGTGAAAAAAATCTAAAACTTTGACAATGTGGAAGTAATCAGCACCACAATATTAGTGCTATCTATTGTCAAACACTGAACTCAGTTCCACTTGTTAAATTATATTAAATTAAGAAAACTACTAATTAATGAACAACCTAGTATTCAACTTGCAGTGCAATGCACGTTCTATTTTCCTTCTGTTTATGGAGAAAAAGAATATTCCTCGTGCGAGGGACAACAAAATGGAAAGGTTCTTTTTTGACATTACCAACATAGGCAGAATAATAGTTGAACTAAAGCCAAACACCAGCTTTAAGACGCCAGTAGGAATAACTAAAGAATTTCCAAATATCTTCTTCAAGAATCAAAATTTTCCTTATCAAAACCTATATATACATAATTTGTATGCACTTATAATTCCATAATGATATCCATGTCAAATTATTTAACGAGATAAGCAATTGAGAAGTGATTTTACTTGTTGAATAATATCACAATAAATTAATGAATAATAGTTGCTATTTATTTTTTATATGAAAATTGGACATTAAAACTATCTACAAACACTTGATTTGATATAATACCTCTGAGTTCAGCAAAAAGAAAAAAAGAGAGAGAGAGAGAGAGAGAGATTGACTTAATATAAACAAAATTTAACTACTTTAATCCATCTAATGATTTCATCCTAAAAGTACATTTCAATTAATTAGAATTATATTTTTAATTTTTATTTTATATTAAAGTTCAATGAATAACACTTTAAAAAAATTAAATATTGTTAGTATAGAACTAAACTATAATAAACTTTTTAAATTAATAAAAAATTAATTAATTGTACTTATATTCAAATTTAATATTCTCGTAACGAATAACTATACCAGAAGAATTCAAAGAACTTATCCTCCAAAGTTGTAAAGAAATAACTGAGACCAAACATCAAATAAACAAAAATTAGATTTTTCTTATCTCAAATAATTACATTCAAATAAAACTTTGCAAGAATTGTTTGACAGGTCTTCACAACTTTGTTTAGTTCGGATTGGAATAAAGGTATAAAAAAAATTGAATAAAATTAACGGGGGGTTAATTTGGTTTCATTAAAGAAATGAATTAATCCAACTAAAACTGGTAATTTGACTAAAAAGTTGCTTCAATGATATCAGTTAATTGTAAACACCAAATTCTATATTTGAAAAAAAAAATACAAATCCATAGTTCTGTATCTAAATTTTGAATTTTCCATATTTTCAACATAAAAAATGAATGTCAACTGTCGTTAATGAGTAAAAGAGAAATTTTTAAGAATAAGAATACCTTGTTTGCCGTGCTTTAACTGATGTTAACATGAGTAAAGTCGAGTTTTATCATAAGAATTAGAAAATCTCTATCTGCTGTACTTTATTCTTTTTGGGTCAACCTTTTTCTATCTTAACAAATCGGATTTAGAATACCATTTATGCATTCTTTCCATTTCTCTCATCACTTTATTTATCTATTTACAAGAAAAAAAGTTGTGTCATGTGTCATCTCTTTGTCTGATCTATCTGGATATATCTGTATAATATTGAGTTTTTAGGTGTTCCTTTTAGTTCCATTAATTATGTTTTGAATTTCTAGCTTGTCATTATTTATCTTTCTAATTTACTTATACAAGACTTACACTCTATATGAGGTTGATGAGTAAACCTTGTAATAAACAGTTTGCTCATAAAACATTGATCCAAATGTTTTATATTAAATAACAAACATTATACTCTTGATAATGGTTTGGGCACTGAGTGAAGGTGCTGAATTTAATTAAGCAAAAGTACAGAAGGAAAAAGAGTCTAAAACACAATATTAAATCAAACTAATTCGATGTGAATGATCTCATTAATTACGTAGCCTAACCAATTAACACTTGGTTGAATTCGGATTCCACAAGAGATTTATTTGCATACAAATATGTTGTATAATTTTTGTCAACTATATATGCTATATATATGCTGGCGTATTATATGTATATATATAGATATCTTCAAAGGGATCTGATTATTCCATAGATAATAGGGACTAATAACGACTATCACTACAATTACTGCAAAGAACAATGTGTTTTGACCATATGATCTTCTACATGAGTTGACACTTGAAACAGATAAAAGGGTACATTCCTGAGACAATTTTTATATGTATTTATATAACACATGACTAATTAAGTCAAACTAATTGGCTCAAGCAGGAACGAAGAGTAAGCTCCAGATTAGGAACTTGATGAGGGCAATTATCAAGATTTTCTTGCTTATTATAATCTGATTTGGTTTCTTGTTGAAAGTAGGTTATGCGCCCTAGCAACGACAAAGTGGCATCATTATTATTCCTAACTTCACATTTAGACTCATCATTTTGATGATAAGCTGAAACTGAATTACAACCTCCTATGCTGGGGCTGTTGCTACCAACCTGCCAATTCAACAACAAAGCAAAAGGAAAAGGAAAAAGTATATCACTTTTCAGTGTAAAGAGAAACATTAATCATGATTAGCTTGAAAGCAACAGATATTAATGATTCAGTGTTTATGCTTACCACGTCAAAGAGACTTGAACGTCGCTTCTTCTTATCTATAGTTGCCAATCTAAGAAAGTACTTCTGAGCATGGCTTGCCACTTGTGTTGGGGTTCTTGTGGTCACAAAGTTTCTGGAGATTCCCCTCCAATCACCCTTTCCCAGCTTCTCCAGTCCAACAAGGAATATTCTGTGTTCCTCTTCTGTCCATGGCACTCCTGATATAAGTATGCATAACAGCAATGTTAGGTATTTCTACAAAATGGAATGCTAGATACTATACAAGAATCATGGAAAAGTAGTCTAATTAACAATTATGATCAAAGATTTTCCTGAAAGTCTGGAAAGATGAATAAAAGACACTAGCTAGCTTAAATAGTGTGTTCATGAGAATAGTGAAAGAAATATAAGATTCTCACATACTTAGAAGATTGAAACAAGAAAGAAATATAACAATATATACCTTTCTTCCTCTCTTGAACTCGACCTATGAGACCATCTGATAGATACCCAAAAGAGGTTCGGTCAGAGTTTTCATCAATGGTTATTCTTGATGAAGAAAATGAGGAAGATGATGAAGAGGGTAAGGAGTCCATGCTGAAGCTTTTCTTGATGGTAACACAGGTGTCTAAGTGCACGCCAAAGAGGCGAAGTCCAACGAAAGTAGAGCCTCTCAAAGATGTGCAGGTCCTTGAATTGTGCCCTATGACTCCACAATGTGAGCACTTCCTCCCCATTTTCTCTCTTCAAAAGATTAAGATTTTCTCAGCCACAGAACAACCCCTCAAATCAAAACTAAACTATATGATGAGGAATATGCATGTAAGTGTGTGTATGTGTGTGTGAGGGAGAGGGAGAGCAGAAAAATGGATTGGTTTGAAGGTATATATGATGATGGAGTAAGGTGTGGGGTTAATGAAAATGTAGTCACACCCACGAAATTTGATTGGATGGATATAGTTTATTGCTGGATATTTTTACAACTATTTCCTTATATTATAAAAGAAAAATCATATAAAGATAGGGATACCTTATCTTATTTGGAGCATTTATGTCCTCTGGGACTACACAGGATCCATCTATCTAACCTTCAACTTATTTTATGATTGATGGATATAATACTGTACCACACTAATTTACAGAACCCTATATATATATATACTTTCTTTCTGCATTTTCTAATGGTCTAAATTTTACAGAAATATTTGTCAACCAACATATATCTTATAGACTTAACTATAAGGTGCATAATTAATATACATGTAATTAATTACTTGTATTTGTTTTAATTTGTTCCATGCATATTCTTGTTCAACACATGAATATTGAATTAATGTGTAAAAGCAAGACTTTATCAGGAATTTCTGTTCATTCAATCAAGGTTGGTCTTTGTATGACTCAAGGAATATATTATAGGAGAGGAGGACTTTGAAAGTTGTGTCCGTCAACTAAACTTTCATTATTCGAAGGAAGTTGCTAAAGGCATATCAAATTCACATTGTTATTTAAAAACGTGAAGTGAACGTGATGAAATCATAAAACTTCTGACTTTCCAGATAAATCTATAGAAACCATATATATTTGTGGCAAGGTACATAGGGCTAGAAAAAGCCAGCCATATATATATATGGTACATTTTTTGCCTAATTAATTTGGTTTTATATTGAAAGTGTATATTTAAACTGAAACACTGACTTGTAAATTATTTATTTCCTCTCAAAAACGGATTATTTATTTATATAATGATATAAATTTTTTTTAATGATTTAATTAATTAATAATAACCTAAGTTATTGACCAGCGTAATTGGATAAATATTGGTTTCCGTTTAACTTTTTTTTTTTTTTTATCCCAACTCATACATTACGACAAACTTTAAGGTTTTAAACCGATAAATTCATGCTATTATGTTCAAAGTCAAAACATTAAACCAATTTTGTGGGTTGGTCCCTTATTCAAACATTTGATAGTAGAGCAGTGGACTAACTTCATTTCAAAAGGTTTATATTTTCTTACTTCTAAGTACTTGTTTCACACCAAGTCATAGTTGAAATTGTTATTGCAATGGTTTTGTTTATGTATATTCGTACAATGAAGCAATTAAAAAATAAATAAATACATAAGTTGCAAGTAAAAGAAAAAGATCAAGAAAGAATAACACGGTTACAAGAGTATTTCTAGCCACGATATTAAGTAAAGTCGCTTATTAAACGCGCTTGTTAATAAGTCACTTTTTTATTTTTTATAATTTAAATTCTAAATAAGTTATGAAATACATCTCGTTAATTATCCCATCTCTTAATATCTTTATATTTACTTTTTGTATTCTGTGGAGGATTTTTGGTATTATCATATAATACCAATTGCTTAAGTTTGTCAATACATTCTAACTTCAGAGCATACAGTTACCTAAATTGAAAAGCAGATTAAATAAAACCCCTCTTGGTTTTTCTCTAAACTATTAAACACATCACATCAAGAAATTTCAAATATAGGAACTACAAGAAAACATAAAAAACAAACATATACATATGGTTACAATTTACAAACTATTAAGCAATGAACATATCGCATCAAATCAGGGTTTTCTGCCGTTTGAAAAATAACTGTTACGAATTCTCACCTTGAATTGTTTAATTCAACATAAATAATAAATTCCCCCTATGTTATAAATATGATCTATTAACGATATTTTTCGAGAGCTATTAATTCCTTTTCTTATATTAAGTCACATATGCTGTTGTCTCATTTATTATTTTCTTTACATTTCTAGTTATTTTCACATATTACTTAAATTCAGCTAAACTTACTTGAACCGGACTTTTAATTTTTTGCGCATATGTTATTAGAATGAATAAATTGGTATTTTTTTTTTATTCTTTTTATGTTCAGTTCACAAATATAAAATAAGTAAATTTTGAGTTTGGTTCTTATATTTTTTTTTCTTTCTAATATTCAAAATCATTTTCATTCTTATCAAATAAGTAAATTTTTTTTTATATGTAAAACAATAATTTTATAAACCTCTAAGCTCAATGTATAAAAGTAGCGCACCTACCGTATGTATAAAGCTTGTCCTCACTAGTTTAATTATATCTCAGGTAACTTATGTATCATGTAATCATAGAGTGAATTGAAGTTTTAAGTTTGTTAGAAAATAAATAAGTATATATATTTATTATTAAAATTATGTGTATATTATGTGTAGATAATCTGTAACCAAAAAAAAGTGTAGAAAATTGCCCATAATTTTTTTTATAAGCAGAAAATTTCCCACATTTTTACCTAGAAGTAGATTAATTACTACTCGCATCATTTATAACTTTTACAGATACTCATGACCAGTTCGGGTGAATTATACACCATATTTTAAGAAAAATGTTAAATGTATATTTTATTTTAGAAATGTGCGGCAGAAAAAAAGGAAATAGAATTATATATGTGATAAATTATGTGATAAGAGTAGAGGGGGATAGGAAAAGAAGGTGAAAATGTGTGATAAAAGCATAATGCAAATCTTGCCAAGGATATATTAGGACCCCTCTCCATTATTTAGAATCACTTAATAAATAAGCGATTCCTGATGAGGACATTCCAGTTGAATATATAACTATATGGTAATATATATGATTAAAGTTTGAAAATCAAAGCAGAAAATTTGGATAATTATTATCTTCATAGCCCTTTCCTACTAATCTAGCTAGTGGTTTTAATATCATTATTGTATCTCGAGGCTTAAGAATTTGAGTCCATAGTACAATTTGAGTTGAAAGCAAGTTGGAGCTTTCTTTAAGCTTTCAATTTCTGAGAAACACGACACATCCATATATGCCCTCATTTAACTGAGACTCATTTGGCATTATCATACAAAGGAATCTTCTTGAACATTGTTACGATTCTTAATTATTTTACACAATTTTACAAACTATACATTTCAAGTTCTTCATAATCATCACTATTTCAACACAAAATTGATTGTCCAAAATATTATAATTTCTCTCCAATCATCCTCCAAATACCAGTTAATAATGTTCTTTAAATAGTGGATTTAGTTGCCATAAAATTAACAAACTATTTTGCCCCACACAAAACATACTTTCTATAGTACCTTTTCATGTGTACTAAATACTACTTTACGTATTTTTAATGATAACGATCTATATCTTGTTAGATCAATTTCCAAAAGACGAGTTCCTTAATTGAGTGGCTAATTAATTATAGATATTAGTTTCATAACACGTCACGTAGTAGTAGTATCCATTAATTATTTCCACTCACACTCAAACGCCAAAAGTCATTTATATGCATACCAGTGCGCCACTAGAAAGAGGTGCATCCAATAACAAAGTGTTCAATCAAAATTTAGTTCATGATTTCTTGAAGTAGAAATATCACTTTTTGCATTATGCTTTTGGATGGAGTATATAATTTTAGTGAAAGTACGATTCTAATCCTTTTGCATATATAGCTTGTGTTAAAATATTATAAAACTATCCAATTCTGAGCAGACATGATACAATATTTGCACCTTTTTTTACCAAATTGGACCATCCACTTGATCATATATTGGATGTGGAAAAGCACAAAGGCTAAAGAACGGGGTAGGTTTGTTCACAGGTCAAAATCAACCAAGGATACACAGAATATATACGTCAAAATATTTATCAAGAATAATATATATATATACCTATATTTTCCTAACTAATATACAGGTATTGTTTTATTCAAGACATGTTTGGATAAATAATTTAATTATATGGTTATTGATAAGCTCTCATCAAATAAAATCTTGTGACAAAACTTTGATTTGGTATTTATTGAAGTTAAAAAAAGGGTTTGTTTTGATTAGTGACACACAAAACTTCATTGATTAATTCACAAAGAATTTATGAGAATCACAAGTTATTTTCACAAACTGAAATAAACTTTTCGTGAGATATTTCATTCATCTGTGTAATTTGTTTCTATTTCTGGTATATTGATCTCCAAATTGAATCCTCTAGTATTGGAATCTAAACCAAACAAATCCTTTTCAAGTGTTCTTCACTTTCCCCCTCAAAGTAGTCTTTAGCTTTCTCATGTGAACTATGATAACTAAATCGCCATTAGTTGCTTACTTTTTTCGATCATGACCAATCTTGTTATATCTGAGATAAATATTATAGCAGAACTGTGCCACTTAAGCTGAAAAGCTAGATTGCATGCCTAAAATAATGCAGTAATAGAATGAAGTTTTTAACTTAATAATGTCCAATGCAGAAGCACTTTAAGTTATTCTCCAAAACCAATTCCTACAACTAGTTGCATAAGATACATTAGAACTGGTAGGAGTAGCCCTACCTACAACTTTTAACCAAATGGTGGCACCACTTGGCTGAAGCCAAGGATCGCTATATGCATATTCTTTATGTTTGTTATATTGAGAATGATTCAATTTTCTAATAGATGATTCCTCAAAGCGGCTTTCTAATTTTTCAAAGAGGTACTCTTCCTAGTAATCGCTTTCTGTAAAGTCAAAAGCAACATGGAAAATTTGGCCACAATGATTGTGCAAATAAGGAAACTGGGTCTTCTTTTCGGCACTCCCTTTGTGCATTTTCATACAATATCAATATCAAATTTCATCAATCATTTCAATAGTTTATAGCTGGTGAGTTCATCATATCCGCCTAATATCACTCACCAATTATATATATTAATCACCTTCAATAATCATAGTTTAAGTGTGTAATTATCACTGAGATATACTACTAATAATGCACAGTGAGATTCGTCTCTCTCTCCTTGCTTGGTGTAACACAACTCACTCATCTAACATAAAAGAAGATTATTGGATAAACAATAAAATATTGGTGAGTTTTATATCACAACTCACACATCATTGAAAAACACAAAAGAAGGTTAGAAACAGTAATTGTTTCTATTTTTAATCTAGGATAAACAATAAACTAAAACAAGACAATGAGATAAAATAGACTACTGCAATGACAGATTGAAGAACAGTAGAGATAATTAACAGGTCCCCGCGTTTCCTTATCATATATATCTAACTTTCTACTAATTACAGCTCATTCTAAATTGACAATTTATCTGTGATAGATATTGATTAGTCCAAAAACAAAGATGGAAACAGCTCTGCATTATTGACTGGTGAAGTTAACACAGAAATATAGAATGCATACGTTTCCATCTCTTTATTGTTTCCCAAAGATTCCACACATTTTTCAAGGATTTAATATCAGAAAGTCCTTTTCTTAATCTATTAATTTGTCACTCTCTTCTAAATAACCAATTATTTGTGCATGGCTCAATCAATAGACTTCAGAATTACCGATGCAAATGATAAACAAGTAATTTTTGCTTAAAAGATGTTACTACTTACCTATAAAAAATTGAAAATGTATGTTTTCTCTTATCAGATGTATGAAATCTTTCACACTTGGTATAATTGGAATATGTACATATATGTAAAAGAATCTAGCTAGAAAAGTAAATTTTTTAGGTATATGAGGCCAGCTGTTATGAACTGGTTCTAGAGCTTCATTTCACACGTTGTGATTGTCACATAGTTAAGAGTACAATCTCCATTAAATTTATATATAAAATTAATCAGTGGATCGACCCAGTGATGCACTGTACGGACATTTTTAACAAAACATCGTTTTCTGGCACCAACTTTGCTGTTTGAGTGTGGAAGAGCTAGTGAATTATCTCCTTTTGATTCGTCCTTCTCTATATGTTCACCAGTTAGGTTTCTTGTGTGATTATCAACTATATGCTATCTGTTCTCATTTGACAGTGGAATATGGTTTAAGCAATATCAAAAACTCTTCTATTGGAAGACAGTGACATCATATTTTTTTTCTTCCAAATTGCTAAAGAAGGCAAAGAGATTGCATATGACATTGATGATTACCTTTTCTTTGGTTTTGGTGGTGTTGAGATCAGAATTAAGCAATTTTTCATCTTGGATTTCAGATTTCTATTCCCATAGAGAATAATTTTATGCAGATTTTTATGTAATTAGGTAAATTTTGTTTAGAAATCAATCTTGGTGTTCGTAAAGGACAACAAATTGTAAAACAAAAAAGAATTAGAAAGAAAGGAGAGAAAAATAAAATAAATAAAACCGAAATGTCATAATTGGAATGGCAAAGTGATTAAGAATTTGCTACAACCGTTAATTCTTTTATTTATATGACAAACAAATAGCTATTTGATGATATTGTCTGAATCTTCATATTTACGAGAAATATTCAGATTTATTAGACAAACTATGAGTAAGGGTAATGAACGTTAGAATTTTTAAATCAATTACAAAAATAGGAATGATTATGTAAATATTCATTTTATACCGTTTTAAATTATTAAGATGTTTTTAGTTTATTTGATATTCTATTTTAAAATTTATATAATTATATATTTTTTATTATTATTGACATTGCGTAAAAAAAAGACGCGTGTTCTTTTAAGTATTGAATTTTTTTGTAATATCATGCTTAGTTGATGGGATGGGGAAAAAAAAATTTGTGTGTCTAGATATTGGGCTGATAAAACCTGATATAAAATGAGTCATTTTTAATAAATACATATGAGTATAAGTATTTTTATTTATTAATAAAGTGAGTATAGATAGTTATTTAAATTATCTTTTCATTAACAAGGTGAGTATAAGTAATTATTAATATATAGTTATTATGATATCTACATTTGCAGATAGTCGCAACCTTAGTAATTTTATTTAGACCTTTTTAAATCAAGTAATTAAAATATATTTACTTACAAAAGAAGGAATTGACAAATAAATATTTCTAATTTAATTTTATATATTTACATTTCTTTTATTTAGACTTATGGAATTAAGGTATTTTTTAAAGAAAATAATTTTATTTAAATTTATACTTTGTCGTATAATTATTTTAATTTATTTTTTAATAAGACTAATTCTATTTTGTCCTAATATTTTATTTTAAAATTTTATTATATTTATACTTTAAGATAAAAATAGTTTTTAAACAATATTATTTAAAATTTAGAAGAAAAAAAAATCCATGAATGACCTTGAATAAAATAACCCATTGTTAATTATTACTCGTATCAATAACAATTTCCCATTTTTATATTTGTTTTCCAATCATTAATACTTCTTATATTTTTCAATTGTCATAATCATTTTATATATTATATTTTGATAAGATATTATACTATTATAATAGTTAAATTTTGAATAGTTAAAAAATAATCAAATTATTTCTATTTTAATATATATTATGTCAATTTTATAAAATTGCGTGTACACAGTTTACTTTTTATTAATCTCGAGTCTTAAGAAAAACATGCATTTAGTAAAAATGATGTGATATATTATTTAAAAGTAAACTATTCTAAAAGATAAATTAAAGGTGAATGTCACATCCTATCATCAACTTATTCAGAATATGAAATTACACTCATTGGTGAAGCTGAGCATGCCACAGAAATATACATTCATAATATGTGACTTAACAAATTCATAACATCCATTTATGATGGAACCTTTTTTAAGACATTATATCATGTACAATGATAAATATTATGAAATGTCAGAAAAATAAATATTATTACTCTTTTTTCTCTTTTCATAACATTTTACTTCTAAAAAAATTTTCAAGGATAAGATGAAATAACTCTAAAATGTAAATCAGATTATTTTATTAAATAAGCTTTTTCTTTTAAATAATAACAATCCTGGACATAAAGTATACATAACAAGACATATCCATAAACTTTTTATACTAGCAAATTTATTTGATAGTACAATGCAATATAGTTTCAGTATATAACATCAGAACGAATCTAGCGACTAATTGTTGGTAAACACTGATTATAATAATAAAAATAGATCTATTTTTATTTATATTTAAAAAAATTATGATCTTAATGGCCCAACTCAAACTGAAACTCAAGAAATTAATATTATTTCGGACTGTTGACTATTTATGAATGGGCCTTGTCCTCTTTGAAGCTCAACTGGACCCAGATAAGGATGCCATTCCTACCTTCCTCCAAATTTTTTCTTGCACACCTTTCTTATTAATTGCATATTATTTTATTTATTTTAATATTTTTTTAATTTATTCCTTTCTAGTTTTTCAGGTTGAGTTGCGGATCAATTTCCAAAATTTAGTTAAAAATATTTAATATATTTTGAAAGTAAAATTTCATAATACTGTTCAAAAATCCTTAGGAGGTTTAGTACCAAAATAAACAACAACATACTCATCTTGTCTAAATAAGGGTTACTTTGAAATATTAATTAAAAATAAAAGATAGTATAACTATCAGAGAGGAGACGGCTTATATCTCCATACTTTTTTCAAACATCTCTTCCGTAAAAGTGTCTGAAGAAAGTATGAAAGTACATGAAGAAACCGTTCAGAAAGGATGGTGCAAAAGCTAGCCATGGTCTTACTCATCCATGAGCCCAACTATCTAAAACCAAATTAAGCCCATGCTCAATAAATGAGAACTCTTATTTAAACTGCACCCGAACAACAAAATAAAGGGCTCTGCATTCTGCACCCCCATAAATTTAAACTGCACCCGCATAGTATATGTGAAAAGACTAAATATTCCTCCCTCATATTTATACTAGACCTACATTTTCTTCTCCTTACCTCTTCTTCCATCTCCGCTACTTCCTTTCCATTTTTTCATCTTTGGTTTGTGAGTGAGAGAGTCTTGTTGGAACTCCATTGGCCACTGCCGCCAATGACTACGTTGCATCGCCGCACTCATTCAAAATTTCGCTGAGACTATAACAAAGCAGAGGTAGTATCATAGTGCTTACATATGACTCAAGTATCGTCCACCTCATAGCTCACCTTTATTTATTTCATCTGGTTAGGTCCACTAACTATTATTAATAAAAGTGTGACATCAATTAAAATATAACGTGTATATATAAACACTTTTCAAATAATAGAAATGAGGGATATCAATCTATCAAGAGTTTTTTTCTCTCGGATGTCTTATATGTACAATTGGATTATATTCATCCAGATTAATAATTTTATTCATGTTGGGGTGTTTTAGAATCTTCATAACAATCATTATTCTAATTAGTAGTTTGAAGCGATAACCATGATAACCATATTTTCCAGATATACTTAATTCGGAATCGATGTTCTCCATATATACTGAGTTCATAATGTGCTTAGGGTGTTTTATTTAATTTATCCTTCATCTTCTTCTTTTCCTTTACAAATACAAAAATTTATTTTTATAATAATTATATTATCTTTAAAAGTAGATTGTCAAATAGTTGATATAGTTATCAAAATATCATTTTTCTTTAAAAAAAACTGATATTTTGATAACCTTTATAATTTTACACCAATTTGACATTCATTAGCTTATCTTTGATCCTCTTTTTTTTCTTATAATATAAATACAAAAATTTATTTCTATATTATTTCAAAAAATAAGTTGTCAAATTATTAGTAGAATAGTTAAAATATCATTTTTCTTTTCAAAATATTATTGGTTCACATCAAGAAACACTTTACTTTTACAAATTGGAACTGAAATTGTTCAACGAAATTACCATTACCCTGGGAAGAAAGATTTAACCAAAACTTATGTGTTGTTCTGTACAATGAACTAAATAATTAACACCACTTCCAATTACGCTCCTCTCCACAAAATCGAAGACAATATTTACAGCACTGCTTAAAAAATCTAGGTGGAAAAACTAAGCTTTTTACAGATAAAATTCAGAAGAAGCTTCTGCATCCTCCACATTGTCCTCTGAAATTTCTCACAAGACAATAATGTTGCCATTCTGCTTATCCTTGTTCATCTTCTAGTCAATAATAATGGAAAATGCGATATGCAATCACATTAGAATGTCACCTTCCAGCATCCTCAGCACCTATATATAACAAAAGATACAACAGTGAGTTAGAGATGCACGAACCACTGTATAGTCTTCTAAGTAAAATTAGAATAATGATTCAACTATAAAGATGTTCATTTATTCTCCAACCTGTGACATTCGAGGCCTTAAATGAGGATCCCGTCCAATGCACAAAGAGGAACATTGCAGCATGCGATACACCTCTTGATCAACATAGCAGTTTCTTAAGCTAGGATCTACTAGTTTATAAATAGCTTGTTTTTCAAGCAATGGCCTTGCCTATGCAGCAGAAATTTCAACCAATTGTCACAAAATAAATTTGAAAAACAATGTTTTTCTGCTTTTATATAATGTAATTGGGCCCACATCGAAGAAGAAAAAAGATGTTACCCATTCACTTAGACATTGCTGGCCTTTGGGGCGGTTTATATCCACTGCTTTTCTTCCTGTGATGAGCTCCAACAGTACTATCCCAAACGAGTACACATCAGCTTTTTCAGTAATTTGACCACTCTGAGCGTATTCTGGTGCCAAATAGCTGTAGATAACAAAGGTTTTCATCATCACTTTATTTACTACAAATCAAAGAAAAAGGGGAAAAAGAAATTGGCTTTCATCTGCCACTACCCAAATGTTCCTATCACTCTGGTTTCCACACCCATGTCTCCATCTGGCTGCCACCTAGCAAGTCCAAAATCTCCTACCTAATATCCATTACATTTCCATATAAAACATACCTAACACCATAATCATGAACATGAAACCAATAATGTGAACAAAAACACTCGTTAGTACATTTCAAAAGTGAACAAAAAGACGTACTAAAGCTTCAAAATCATGAGTGAGGAGGATATTGTTGGGCCGCATGTCACGGTGCACAATACAACCCACTCGACATTCTTCATGAAGGTATCTCAAGCCACGAGCTGCTCCAACTGCAATCTTTTGTCTTGCCGACCATTCCAGCACATTCTGCTTTCGTCCTGCAAATCCAAAACATCCCTTCAAATTCCATTTTCTCTCATTGCTTCATAAGTTTTGCATGCAAAAATTATCTTAGATATCGTTGTCAATGTAGTTATTATAAAAGTCAACAACTTTACCATCTGGGATTGGATAATACTATAAAACAAAAACAAATTACATCAGGGAGTATAATGGTAATTGGATTTTCAAGATACTATACCAAAAAAAAATAAGGATTCAAAGGAATTTACTGTAGAGATGAGAATCCAGAGAGCCATTGCAGATGTATTCGTAAACTAGCAATCTTCTTCCATTTTCCACACAGAACCCAATTAGCATCACAACATTGCGATGTTGTGCACAGCTTAAGACCTCTACTTCTGAGCAAAACTCTTTGTCTCCTTGACTGCTGGCTAATTTATACTGTTTCACAGCAATGACTTGTCCATCAGGCAGAACTCCACGGTGTACAGAACCAAAACCACCTTCAGCCAAGAAGTTTGCCTGTGAAAAACCACCTGTGGCAAGTTGCAATTCAGCAAATGTAAACCACCTTGGAGGATTGCCAAACGCAGGTGCCTTGTGCTGACAAATGGAGCACAATGGGGGAGGGCCAGGAGGTGAACTCTTAGCTAGTGCAATTGCTTCTCTAACACTTTTGCTCAAGTTCACATCAATTTTACAATTAAGCATTCCCAGTATAGGATCTTCATCCAACTTTGAGAATTTCTGAAGCAAAGCTTCATAAGCAGTACTCAAAGTCTTGTCACTGGATCTTTGCATGCTGTCTTCATGCTTTGAGAAATCACCATCCATGCAAATCACATTAGCAATCCACGGCTGAAAATATGAACTCTTGGACGAAATACTTAGCTTTTCACTCTCGGAGTCAGACTCAATATCCTCTAGGTTGGTCAGTCCCTCGTGAACAAAGGTAAAACCTCTCCTTTGTCTCTCATAGTTGTCAGAGTGGAAAAATGGGGAAGTTGCAGGATCTGAGCTTGATATTGATGATGTTCCAATATCAGTTGCAGTGAGTGGTGGTGACCCTTGTTCAGGACTGCTAGCAGGAGTAACAGCTGGACCTCTAATTATATCTGCATGTTCAGTGTTGCCATCTTTCAAGTTTCTTGCAAGTGTCGATGAACAACCCGTGTTTAGTTCCATCTTAGGTGAACTGTTCAAGTTCAAGCGCAGAATCTTTGGCCTAGACCGCTTCATGATTACAATATTGCAATGCAGCTGCTCCATGCAGTATTTCTTTTCATGTTTCAACTTTCTGCAAATAGATAATCATTTTTGGTCCATAAGTAATTGGGAGATTTTCACAAATGTATTAAGCAACAACACAGCCTTTAACATATAAAGTTGAAAATTACTTGTCCAATATAACCCAGCTGGACTGGACTCTCTTGGCCTCAGCAGCCACAGCTCCGCATAAGGAACCAGAAAGAATCTTCACTCTGATCTTTATCTGTGTAATTTTTTTGACAGTTTAGAAAAGCTGAACACTAGACATAAAGAAATAAGCAATTGATAATATATATAACCTTCTCTGGATCGTAAAAATCATGGAGTTGAAGCACTAACTGAGAACAGGATTTTGTAATAACTTCTCTCTGATCTGAAGCAGTGCCTAAACTGGATCTCCAATTACTAGAGGCACAATCAGTAGTAAATCTGGAAAGCCCCCAAACCCTTTTGCCTTCAAATGCACAAATTATAGTCAGTCATGAACCTCGATTCAAGAATGAGGAGAACAGGTTTCTGAATTGTTCAGATCTCTAGCAAAAGCCTCACATATTTGAAGGTTCAAAACACAATTGTGTAAAATGTATCTACCTTTATTTATACCCAGTACCTCATTCTCTGTTTGCATCTTCTAATTGAAATTTTTTTTTTCTTTAACTCAGTTTTATCAAGCCATTAAGCGTGAAACTAGACCGAGTAATGTAACTAAGAAAGAGCCTAAGCAATTGGATATAAATTGAAAAAAAAAAAAAAAAAAGAAAAAAA
>Ga0209700_102803_pt1:0-22500 | contig 34742 bp, 12 predicted proteins | sample SiratroredBW_FD_187528 | JGI IMG/M metagenome (GOLD analysis project Ga0209700, IMG submission 187528) | Root nodule microbial communities of legume samples collected from California, USA - Siratro red BW (SPAdes) (version 2) | ecosystem: Host-associated > Plants > Roots > Nodule | place...
ATATATATATATATATATTAAATTTATGTATATTTACGCTTACAAACACAAAATATAATACTGAAAACATATTAATATAAATTACATCACTTTTTTTTCGATAAAAGTTATAAAAACAATTAGAGTAGGCTATATCTAGATACTGATATTGAGTAAGTCAATTAGTATCTTATTTATAATATCAGTCTACCACAAAAGTTTTTGATATACTATTCATAATTTTCTACCACTTAAAATCTTAATTTATATAATTTAAATTATATAATATATTTATGGTAAACTCATCAAAAAATTTAGCCATAAGAATTCAATAAAAGGATATGTGTACATAAAAAAATAAAGCTGATGATTCTCTTTACCATAACAAACATTGTTTGTAGTTATAGAGTGTTCTAAGGTTAATTCACCCTCTACAGCAATCTCGACAACAATAGACGTGTTAGTCACATACAACTCGATTATGTACAACCAATCTGTATTTAAAAAAATTGATAAGTAACTTCAAAGTTTACCTACTTATACCCAGTTCTACTAAAATGTTTGACTCGACTATTTTTGTTGCCTAAGTCCTCAACCCTTTCAGGATAATCCCCTCTAATCTCGTGCACTTTAGAACTAGACATCTCTCCCTATGTCGACTAACCCATACAATTTCCTAAAGAAACATTATCTCCAGACTCAGAAAAGTTAGACAATAGAGACATAGTTACCTAAGAGAACAAACGCTCTATTTTGCCACTACAAAACTCCTCAGATGTTGGATATCGAAAAAATGTAGAGTGTGTGGTGTCAACGAGAGGGATCCTTGCCCCCTATTTATAGAATTTCGGAAGGTGACGAATGAGGAAGTGTGACCCTTTACCTGTCAATCATTAGATTCGACAAACACGAATCCTATAAATGGGCATATGTCAGCCCTTAATCTACCTTCAAATCTCTTCACCTTATGGCTTTGAGCTTGGGGGCAAGTGTATGGGTAAAATCAATGTCTACGTGGCTCACAAAAAGTTATGTGGTAAATCAAAGAAAGTGCCAACTTTTTTTTCAAAAAGCAAAACTGAATACTCATCTCTTGTGACCACGGTCCTACGAACTTGAAGGTCAAGTATATTGTACGATGGCTGAGGACAAATTTATGTTAGCAATGATGTTGATTGTTATATGATGAAGTCGAGTCAAGAAAAGACTTGAAGAGTTTTATGTTTAAAGTTAGAGTATTGGGTAGGGTGTGTTGATTATTCACTTGCAAGCATCACAAATCAGTGCAAAATGTTCTAAGAGATTTTAAAATTAAATTGAAACTGATTTGATATCAAATTTGTAAGTAAAATTGTTTCACTGATGTTTTCAAAGAATTGTTTTTCAAAATTAATCAAGTGAAGATCTGTTTAGTAAAATAAATCAATTTAATCATATTTTAAATCTAATGTTTTCACTAAAGCATAACTGTTTTTTAATAGTTATTTAAAAAACATTTGAAATAAGAAGGAAATGCGATTTTCAGTGAGAAAATTGAATAGAGAGAACATATGACACAAAATTGAGAGCAATTTCAAAGAACTAAAGATGTTTTCTTATCAAAAGTATTAAAAAAACGAGGTTCTTGGAACTATTTATTTGATGTGAAAGAACTGCACTATGATACATCTTTTTTTTTTTAGTCAGGGAAGTCCTCTACAACTTGTTTTAGTCAATTTGTTTCATACTTAGTTGCAGATTTTTTTTTTATTTTTGTATAGTCCAATTTCATTTGTTAGTCTACATTGAATAGGGGTTTCCATTGTAAAGGTGCAGTAGGATATTGCACAGGTTTTTGGTGAATTTTGCAAAGTGTAAGAATGGGTCTTGATTGTATTGTGTGTACAATTGAATTGTATTAGTGAAATTCTTTGCAAGTTTGTAAAGAAAAGTGGATGTAACTCTTGAGGAAGAGTGAAGAAGTATAAAATTCTCGTATTCTTTCTCTTTGTTCTCTGATCTTGATTTGTTTTTAATTCTCTGAATAATATGTATCTGCACAAAAAATTATTCAACCGAATTTGAGAATTAACTAACACTATAAGAAAAAAAATATTTAAACAATATTTTAGCTACCAAATAAAATTGTTGCTAATTGTGATCAAAATAATCATCAAATTAGGTTTTGGTTGCTAAATAACTACAAAATAAAAGTAATGATTAAATTTAACCACTTGTATCATTAGATTTCAAATTGGTCTCTAACTTAATTAGATACCAATTTAGAATCTAATGATATTAGTGACTAAAATCTTGGTAGTTAATTTTAGATATGAATTATCTTGACTTCATTGATCATTAAACTTAATCATTATTTTTATTTTGTAATTATTTAGCAACCAAAATCTAATTTTGTGATTATTTTGGTTATAGTTAGCAACTATTTTATTTTGATAACTAAATTTAATATTTAAATAGCTTTTTTCTTATAGTATAATTATTTTTATAAAACTGGTAGATTCACCGTAACTTCACATAAACCTTGAAAAAAAGAGGAAAGTAAAAAATCAACTAGAAATCAAAATTTACTTTGATTAAAAATCCTATTAATCAAAATTAAACTTGATTTAGGTGTGTTTCACATAAGATCCAAGGTCTAGAATAGAGAAAAGTGAACTAAAATTAATATATTCTAAAAATATTACCATTTATAAGAAAAAAGTACAAATTAATTTAATTAAAATATTTATGTTTTTATCAATTTTAAATAATTTTCTCTAAAATCAATTAAAATAGTTATTAATCCATTTGTGTTACTTTATTAATAATTTTACTTTTGATGTTTTTATTTATACTGATAACTATATGTATAGTGATAAAGGATGTCTAAGATTATTTTTTTATGTGATTTTTTTCACATTTCAATACGAAAACATAATTTTATGATGCATAATTGTTCTTTTTGAATATAATTTTCTTTGATAAAGAATATTTTTTATTTCTTTAAAATATAGAGAAATATAAAAATAAGGTTAATGAGATAGATAAAGTGAGTGACTATTTTTCTTTTAATATTTATACCAAATTATATATTAATAGGTTGTTAGTTTGAGTAAAATTGCACTCTAATTGTTTTTAAACAAACTATTAAATTTATATATATATATATATATATATATATATATATATATATATATAATATTATTTCTGTAAAAGTAATTAGGGCTTAAAAATTAACCTAAAATGAAAGAGGATTGGTGGGTTATTCAGATGGAAAAAGTTATATAACATAATTATATAGTATATATTATACTTATTATATCATATATACAACACACACTTTGGTATATTGATACAACATAATATATATCACACTTAACACTATAACATAATTATATGCAATGCATACTTTGGCACGATGAGAAAAAAATACAACATAATTGTGCTCAAAACTGCATGATTTACACACTATAATTAAACTTAAGAAGATTGTCTGTCATTTTTTTAAACAAATAATTAAAAATCACTCTGACACTCCTAAAAAACCACTATTATTTTCTGACACTATAAATTATGACCAAAGTTTAGATGTGTGTGTGACAAACCAGCTTTAAACTTATTCAATTTTATTGGCTTCCAAGTTCAAAATTAATTCAGGCTAGATTGATATTAGCCAAACCATATTCAAAAGTTCAATAGCCAGTAACAAACGTTCATCCAAATCAGATCCTCTGCAGCAATTCTTGTCCATAGCCAAATCCAAACCAGTGATTAATTAATACATAGCAGTTTGAGAAAGAGAGAGTACACTAAATTGGCTCAGATTTTTGCTGCACAGAACATGGTGCTGTAGAGACAATAGAGGCTCCTGGTTCACATTCTTCTGCACTTCTTTACCCTACAAACCCTATTTATTTGAAATATGAAAACCCTTTTATATGTAATTATATTTCTCACTGAAGTTCTCAATAATCCAAATCACAATACACATACATTGCTTTCACAGTAGAATTCAGTTAGGGCAGAATATTTTGCAGGATAATACCAAATGGACCAAGTTAAACTTCCTTTTCCTCAAAAACCCTAGCATGTAACATCAAAATCAAGAGTGAAAAGAAGCTTAATAATATCAGCTTTTATTCTTTTAACAGATATTGTCTCTTGCAGAAAAAAATGACTGAAAAATCTGAATTTGTGAAATGGGATGAAATTTATTTACACAGCAAAGAAGGTGTGGTGATGTAAGCCAATGCATTAAATGATGGGAACGCTTCTCCCAACACCTTCTGCTCCCTCATTTAATGCAATCACACGCTCACCACCAACCACCCCCATTCTCTCACCATTCCTTTTCACTCGTGCTTAACAGAAAAAACCCTAAATCCATTTTTGTCTAAAATTTTACAAAATTTAACGATTTAATTTATCTAATTTAATGGCTCATATAAAGTTTATATGTTTGTAAGTGATAACATTGTGAACTGATCGTTTTTTAGAACATATAAAAATTACTACTGTGTGAATGTATATTTGAAAATAAGAAAAGAAATATGCGAAGAGAGAAATTGAAATTAAAAATATTTGATTTTAGAGAATTGTGAAAAAAAATAAGTGAGTGGTAAATTAAAAGAAATAGAGGATGTCTATTTTTATTAATCTCCTATTTTATTTATCCCCTACCAAAAATATACTTGCGCTTTTATTTCTCTTCCTTTCCAGTGACTGAATTTTCCGTCTTCAATTTATCATATTGCCGCTATAAGTTAATTATAAATTGAGATATTTGATTAATTAAATTTTTTCAAAATTATTTTTGACAAAAACTTTTTTACACTATTAGTACGTAGAAGCCAAACTCTTTTTTATAACCATATCAACTGCCATATTATTTTGTATGGCATAGCTTATGTATTATTTATTAAAGACCCTGAAATTATTTTTATTTTTCGTAATATTATTCTTATGTATGATACTTTTGCATACAAAATTGTCTAAATTGTAGTTTTAATCTATTTCCAACTTCTAGAATAATTAGGTACTTGTGTTTTTTTAAATACTCACTATAAGTTGTGAAAAAATGTGAACCAGGTATTTCAAAAATTAAAGATCAAGAATTATTATTTTAAAAAACTAAGAAAATAAGTAAAAACACTATTATCCCATTACTTCTTTCTAGGGCGATTATTATCTTACATTTTTTTTCATCATTATAATTTTGGTTAGAAATATAATTTCTGAGTTGATAGATACTTATCCACTACCAGAGTTATTTATTGTGTTAGTTATTATTAAATTCTCACCGTCAGCAAACCGCGCGTGGAATAACAACCACCCATCACCATTATTTATTATTCTGAGAACACAAGTCATGTGTTCATATTTCTAGATATTAAGTTCCTTCTTTTGTCAACCAGAGCAAGAACCAACTTTCAAATGTTCCTTCTTTCACATTACTCGTTTCAGAAAAAGACATGTTCATGCTAATTACTATTTTGAAAATCACAGCAGTCAATTTGATAAGTAAAAAAATTTTACATGAAAACTCCAGAAAATATATGTTAAATCACAATAAAACATTGATAACCGGATAAAAATATTATGTTTTACTAATACTCACAAAAAGAATATTTGTCAAATACCAATCATTAGTTTCTTCTAAATTTAAATACAAATTAACTGAAGTATTGATAATTGGCAATAAATAATAAATTGTTAGTTATACATATATTACCATGTGCCTCTGATTTTTGAAACTGCTAGTGTCATTATTATTAAATATGAATTTCGATTATGACAAATAAGTTTAAAACAAAAGGACACATGAACATGCTAAAATTAAGAAAAGAAAAAAGTATACGATCTAAATTGTCAAAAAATGAAAACAAATTATTGATTTGATCATATGCAACAAACTACTAGATCCAATTCTAGCAAACTCTGAAGTCAATACAAATAAAAATGATAACCAGAAACACAATTTTGTTCCTTTTTGTTCTTCAGATCTATTTTTTTTTTCTCTTCTTTTCTTCTTCTGCTAGGGGTCGACCCGAGTCAATACCCGAACCACCACCCTTGCACTGTGTTAAAATCCTAACCCGACCCGACTCGACCGAGTCTCGGACCCTCGACACCTTGCAAGGAGTTTTCACACCCACGCGCGGTTCGTTCTTGACTCAACACCCCCACCCCTCGCGTCTTTCACACGCGCCACCTATCGCAACTTTCACTACAACAAATCTTAACTAATCCCGACAACAACAATAATAATAATAATAAACAAGTCACGTGACGCGCCCGTGACATTCAACTCTCGCCGTGAAGCGCTGCTTTGATCTTCTGCACGGTGCACGAGATGAGATTGTTCACGGTCTCCACCGACTCCACCGTCAGCTTCGCCGTCGGGAGGCTGTTCACGAGAATCTGGAACGCCACCGTCAGAAGACATCCACCCGCCCTCTTCTGCGACGCGCTTCCGTGCTGTTCCCCGCCGGGCACGGATCCATCCGGGACTATCGCGAACCCCGACGGAAGAAGCGCGACGTAGGCAGAGTCCCCGCCGTTCATGACCACGTGCATGGCGGGAATGTCGACCGGCGCGTACACCACAAGCGACCCCGACGCGTCGGTGCACGTCTCCTGCAAAATCAACATGCTGCTCTGGTTCGCATTCATAGCCTGCAACAACAAAAACAAAAATAAAAATAAAAATCCAACCTTTCGTGTTGTCGTTTTCGTTAAGTTCGGTGGGGGTAGTCAAACCCCGGTACCACCCTTTTACCCAAAATTTCAGAAAAAAAAAAAATTAGGGCAAAATAATGAGGTCAGAAGAGAGGAAAATAGAAAGTTGACAAAAGTCCTGAATTTTGACTTTTTATAAAAGTTTGCTGAAACAAACGCTGCCCTATTTCTGGTGCCAATTGTCTTCATAGATACTTCCAAATTTTCCAACCCTACTCCTTCTCAATTTCACCTTTTTTATCCTCACACTCCGCGACAATTCCCCATTCACGTTTTCCTCAAACAATGGTAAAACGAACCCTCTCACCATATATGTGCAAATCAATTCTATAACCTATGTGTGTACACTTACACTGGCTCTGAGGAGGGAGACACAGTTCGCATGGTCTTGTCCCTTCGCGATGTGGGCCATCTCTTGCATGGGACCACCGTTCGAGAGGATGTCCCACTCACTCCGGAGCCTCTCGTCGCGCAGGAAGTCGAAGAGTCTTTGTGGGGACACCGGCAGCCACACCGAGGTCGCCGCGCTCAGGACAATACCCGGCGGCTCGCCGGGGTCGTCCACGCTCTTCCTTGTCATCACCCTCACGTCCTCCCCCACGTTCCCCGCGTTCAGCTTGTTCCACTTGTGCACCGTCGAGGCACAAACCCCAGCACAGAAATTGTTCGTCATGCGTTGTGCTAGCTTCAGCATGCTCCTCCTTCCACCTGAGCTTATTGCTGCAACACCCAAATCGCAGAAATTAGTACATTCCTAACATAACGTGATACCCAGTGAATACTAATTTTGTTAATATATGAATGCATGGTTAAAACTTTGGTATTTGTATCATATAGAGGATGAAGTACCAGAATGTTCTCTAGAGGGGACTGCTGAGGACATTAGAATGGCTAAGCACTCGCATTGGCGTTGAAGGGTGGCAACCCAACGTTGTGCTCCAAACCCCGTGCCTGAGCTCAACAAGGGTCTGTACAGCTGATGAACTTGGCTTTCATCGTATTCTGCATGTTCCACCCATGTCACCTGTGTATAATTCAAGCAATGTTATATATACATTAACTCATACCCACCATTATTTTTTGTTTTATGAATTAACTAGTTTAGTTATCATGCTACAAAGTAGACCTATTGATGTACAGTGAGGTACAAATAATAATGTGACACAAATTATGTTGTGAACACTTAGGGTAGTTTATTAAGTTTTTGGTTTAAGTATTGGGGGGTTTAAAGAAGATGGTGATGAATAGAAGCAGCAAGCATGTGGAAAGGAAATCTTGGAATATCAACGAGAGACAAAGTATCTGTGGAGCTTAGAGCAAGTACATAAAATATAAGGTACTAGATAAAGTAACCCGGGATTTGGAGTAGCTACTACTACGTGCAGTGTAAAGGGGCATCGAGATTTGTTACGACAGTGTGATGAACTCATCCCAAACACCCAAGAAACAGACAAAATGTTCAGTCTTTGATCTTGACTCAAGGAGTCCGCATTGAATATTTTTATATAACAGACCTATGGACTATAGGGCTGGAGCCAGGTCACGTATAGTCTAGAAAATTAAATAATGCTTAGGGAATGACAAATGTAGCATAAAAAGTGGAATAGAAACATCATATGAATTGTTTATGGAATAAAAAAGTAGGTGAAAATTTGCAACGCAAATTGCTCAAAGAGGGATATCTAATTAATGTGTTCGTGCTACAAAAATTTAAGTGATAGAGACTTCCATGAATAAATTAATGGGATAGCCTAGATTTGTGCAACATGGTGTATTACTCAATTAGTTTATGGGATCAAAATCAGTTGTTGAAAATTGAAGAAGATTGGAATATATTTGAGACAAAAGGAAGCATACCATCTCAGGGTGCAAATTCTTTGAGAGACTAAAAATATATATTGGAATCATCACTGACAGAGTGGTTCTATAGTGAGTAATCACTAAACAAGCTGAGTTACTTAGAACTAGGAGCTTTCTATGTAGCTTGGAAAAGCAAAAGCTCCATGATTCCTTAGCCTGGTGTTTTGCCCCCACTTTAAATAATGCACAATTAAGCTACAATGGTGCAGTTACTTGCACCCACTTGGAAGAAATACAATAAATGTGATGAAAACATGAAAGCAGGTGAGATAGTACGGTTCAGTAGGTGGCCTATATATATGTATATATATTTATATATATAGAAAAGTATTAAGACACAAGGCTTGGCAGAATGTACTAGTAAATCATTTTTACTGTCTTCAAAAAAGAGAAAATTGGGATGCTAAAAATGCAGTGAGAACATAAAACCAGCCATTAACAAAGAATATTAGTAATTAACTTACCTTAGAGTAACCATTTGGCATATCTTGCACTACGCAACCAGAAGGAAGCCTCCTACAGTTCACAAAAGTGGGTGCACCAGAAGTTTCTCGGATGGTGTCTATGGACACATCCACCACTGCCCACAAGCCCTCTGCGTGCTGCTTGCAAAAGCGTAGAAAATTGACCTCACGAACAGGAACCAAGGGCGAAAGGACTTGAAGTTCAGCATGCATCTGAGAACAAATTTTATGTGATTAAAAAACTCCCCCCATTAAGTTTTTGTTTTAAAAGGAAAAGTAGTGTAAGAAAACAACTTAGACTTACAAGCTGAAGAGCACCATTTCTAGTTCCGTTTATTCCATTAGATATAACTTCAGCGGTGGAGGTTCTAGCAATCATACAAGGGAACATCTCTGACCATCGATTCTGTCACAGCAGAAAGTAAATCAGTTTCACACGCATTCAAAATTAACAAGGACTGGCATCACTTTTCTTATGTAGTACTCTTTTTAATACACTGTTTATGTTAGAAATGACACCCCAAAAGAATAATAGAGATATTCATGTGACTAACATTACAACATTATCAACATAAAATGAGAAAATAACAAAACCAAAGGAGCCAAGAACAATAAAAGGTATTAAATTAGAGGGAGGAAAAGTTTGAGAAAAGTGTGAAGGTAGTTGAAAGGCTCACCGAGTCCATTAATGTTTCAACAAGAGCCAAGCTGTTTATGATGACCATGCCAGTTTGTCTAGAGGCCTCGGTGACAAAACCATTGGGTCTCAAACCAATGCAAGGTGTCATTGTCCTTGTGTACTCCTCATAGTTGAGAATTTCTCTTCCCCCTTCCAAACTCCTGATCCAAAGAGGCTCCCCGGTCTGAGCCATCTTCACCAACTCATCCATTGCTGCCAAAGCAAGTTCCAAAACAATAGACCTCTCCACTGATCTATCAAGGCCAGGAGTCACCACAGTTGACGTTGCTGTTGGTCTAGTTGAAGGTGACATCATAGCTAACGGGCCTGATAACCCCACCCCAAAATCAGGCAATGTTGAAGGCACAGTGCTCAAACCTCCAAAACCATTGCTCCCAACCCCAAGCTCCAAGCTTGAGTTTGGCAATGGAGGCCCAATTGAGCTTGTTAAAGAAGAAATGGGGCGACCCAAAAACTTGCCAGCCAGTGCACAAACACGGTCTAGTTCATCCTTCAATCTAGCATTTTCAATCCTGAGATGCTGTTCTTCAAGTGAAATCTCACCAATCATTGCAGGACCTCCACAGTTTGAGCACATAGGATTTCTCATAGCTTCCCTCATAGACATGTTCTCCGCTCTAAGCTTGTCATTCTCTTGCCTTAGCAGCGAGTTCTCGTGCCGTTCCAATTGTGTCTAAACAACACACAAACGATCCACGGTTCATAACCCCCAAAAGCACGAAATTGTAAGAGAAAATAACTTGAAAAAAAAAAAGGAAAAGATTTGACATAAGGGTAGTGTTGGTGCTACCTTCATTTGTGTTCTTCGATTTTGGAACCAAAACTTTACTTGCCTCGTTTCCAAATTCAGCCTTCTGCTGAGTTCAAGCCTTTGCTTCTCATCCGGATGAGGACACTCCTTGAAAAGCCTAAAACCCAGAAAACACAAACAAAAAATCAAAACAACCCCTCCAAAAAAAACAAAAAAACTCAAACATGAACCTTAAAAAAAGATTAATTTTTTAAATGAAAAATCATCGTACGCTTCAAGCTCTTGAATTTGCTGAGGAGTGTGTCGGTGATAACGCTTTTTTCTTGGTGGGTTGTCGGCGGCATCAAAATCATCACCAGAAGCACCATCCATGTTATCACTACCAGATCTGCTTTCATGCTCCTCTTCCCGGCTCCTTCTCAACCCATTCTGCTCAAAATTCTCGGGCATTAATCTGTTCATATCCCCTTGTCCATCGACATCACTTTGCTGCGTTTTTTTCCAAACAAAACAAGAAAACCAAAGTAAGAAAAAAAGAACCATCCAAAAAAAAAAAAACCCTTGAGAGCAAGAAGAAGAGAAGGAAAAAGGGTAAAAATGATTCTCACAAGAGCAAGAGAAAGGCCAGGAGAGTTGAACATGGATTTGGCCAAAGTAGGAGTAGCTAAACGAGGCTGCGAGATTGCACCAGAGGGCATTATATCGTTGCTGTGGTTGGAACCGTTGCTGTAAGGAATATCTGATACGATCCTACCGCCTCCACCACTTTGTTTGGCCTCAAGAAACCCCCCAAAACTCATCAAAGTAGCCACTTTTGCTTCTTTTTTTCTCTTTATCTCTTTTCTTCCACCAATCAACAAGCACACCCCACAGAAACTGCTACTACTCAAAACCCCTTTGAAAAACTCAACCTGTCACTAATAATGACTCGGCCTTGTCTCTGAAACTTTTAATCCCTGCGTCGATTGATTCGTCCAACCCATAATTTCCAAGCCATGTAGCACCACAAAAGATGAAAAGGGTCTCTCAGAATCTGCCTTATATACCTGAGAGCACAATAAAAAAAGAACCTTTTGAAACCAGGGAAAATATGAATAAAAATAATAATAATAATAATAATAGAGAGATAAGTAGACAAAAGGATAAAGCCCAAAACATAAACTAATAAATGCTGTCTTTATTTTTATTTTTTGAAACGCTTATTATTTAGAGAGAGAGAAAAATCAATATTATTATCAATTACTAATCAGTAATAACAACAATAAAAGAAAAGTTTATTACTTTGGCACCTTTTCCTTATACATGAAACTATGGCATGGAACCCTAGTGTTCAGTTCAGTGTGTGCTGTCTTGTTCCCTGCATGATAACCGCGATGCTTGACTATGGTAAAGCGTGAAAGAGAAGGAAAAGAAAAAAATGAATATTTAAGCAGAAGGGTTGTAGATTTGTGCAGAGACAATAGAAGAGAGAGAGAAGGGGAAAGAGTTGGAGAAGAAAGCAGAGATAAAAGGTAACATGTGGACACTTGAAAGCCTTACAAATACATGCATCCAAAAAGGGTTTGGTTGACTCTTCACACTGTGATCACAAACAAACTCTCTCTCCCTCCACATCTCTTTCCACTTTAACCCTTTTAAAGTCTGTGAATTGCTGTGAAATTTGCAATATACCTTTTGAATAACTTTTTGGGGATATGAAGGAAAATCAAAAGTTTACTTATGATGGTGTTGCTGAGATGCACGGGGCACCCTCTTCTCAGTGTTTCCTATAAACTGATATTGGGATTCTCAATAATTTGATTAATTTAGCTTAATTCACTCATATGGCAACAAAATCATCACGGAAAGTTTAAACTTTAAAAAAAAAATGTGAATATGAGAAACTTGGGTCCATTTTCCTTTGTCCTTTTCTTCATACATTATGAAGCTCTAAGGCGTACCACCAAAATGTATGCACCACCCAGTGAATTAGTTTATTTTACCATTCCATTAATGTTTCATAAACTTCATTTTTGATCCATGTAAAACACCTTTGATGCTCTCATTTCAATGGACCTGATTATGAAAATAATCAGAAGAGGAAAGTTTTTTAATTCTGTATGAATTTTATTCCCTGTTTCCTTGCTGGTTTTGGAATAGATAATATTCATTGAATGCATTTAATTTTTTGATATGTTAATTAAACTATAATTGGGTTGGTGGATTTGAAGGAAAAAAATAAACATCAATTATTTCTTTTCCCAAGCTGATGACTTAACTAAAATGCTCATAATAATTTATTATTTCCTTTAATATATGTCAAAAAAGGGAAATTCACACAAAATAAAAATAATTAATAATCTTTTAATTTTCTGAGTATGTATCTTCAAAGTATTTGTGTGAAAAAATATATTAAATCACATTAATTATAGGAGAATATGATTACGACTAACTAAATTAATATTTTTATCAGAGTGTATAATTAAATTAATATTTTCCCTTTCAAGGAAGTTACCAAATCAAACTAAGATATAATTATCTCAAATAATAGCTTTAACAATTAAATCAATTTAAAATTTATATCAAAATGTCATATAAATAAAGTTTATTTAAGTTATTTCATAGTTATTAGCCACCTTAAAATATAGTTTTTCAAATACATATAATTTAATAAGTTAATTTAACCATTTGTGTCTTTCAATTATTAATTGTTACTTACTAATTAGCTTTATATGTTATGTTTGAAAAAAATAAAATAAAATAAAAGCTACATGAAAAGAAAAATTAATTACAAGTTAAAAACTTACCTAGTAGCTAAAGCTTATTAAATTAAATCATTCAATTATAGGTATATGGTAAAATAATCTATTAAAATATTCGTAAACATTAAATGATAAATATATGGTTTTTATATTAATTTAATTTAATTATATTGATAAAATGTTTCTCTGTGCAAATATAATTTTTTAATTTTTTTTGTTCGATTTTAAATTTTTATAAATTTTAGTTAAACATTAATAATTTTAATTGCATTATTTAATTTCAATAACTAAGGATGACAGTTTACATGCACTAAGTTTAATAATATCTGTTTCTGAATTATTAAGTATGAAATTTTTGTTTTACCTTTGTCTGGATACCGGATATATATATATATATATATATATATATATATATATATATTTTTTTACATAATTTTAAACATTAATTGAACAATTTTTTATAAAAAAATATATTAATTAATAACTACACACAATTGAAAATTCATGACAATCCACTCATAAAAAAAACACATTTTACATCGATTCCAAAATTGATATTGATGTAGATAATATAGAAAGTTTTAGACTTTCTATATCGGTTCTAGAATAGATGTAGTATATCCATATATTATATCAGTTGATAACTCACCAACGTAAAATACCAATCCAAAATGTTTTCTGAGAGCGTTCAGAAGGAGATACTACATCAGTCGGGAGACACAACCGATGTAGTATCTCATTTAATATGATTGAAGTGAGGCGTTGGAAGAGATACTATATCGGTTGTGCCTTCCAACCGATATATATATATATATATAAAATCTTATTACATCGGTTACCTCTACTTTAAAAAAAATTTGTGGGTTGATAAATCTCTAATCCATACAAGGAAATATCATAAAAATTTCCATAAGTTTTTGACAAAATATGTCAAATAAAAAAATAGCTCAAAAATACTAAAAAATAAAAAAATAAAAAAATAAATAGTAAACAGTGAAATTTTGAAAAAATTTTGAATCAAAAACCCCCAACAAGAATTGCCCACCAAATTCATTACCTCATTTGAAGAAACTTTTATTTTCTAAACATTTCGATATGAGCTCTCTATTAAAAGTTATGATTATTTGAAATTATTTCGTGCCAAATTTTGACAACTAAAAATCTATAGTAAATCTATACACTACGATGAAATATATACTAAAAGAAGTTGATGCTAAATTTTTTTTGTCAAAAACAATTTTTTAACTATTTTTAATAATTTTTGCAAAAAAACACTAACCTATTGCAAAAGAAGCAACGAGGGAGTAAATTTGTAACAATCTAAACAAGTTAAACAAACAAAGCGCACATGTCCAATATTTTGAAAAACAAAAGCAAAGTCAATAAAGGCTACCAAAGAAGTAGCACACAAGCACTAGAGAACGCAAAGACGAGAGAGACTCAAGTGGCATGAAAGAAAGACAAATAGCAAGAGCAGATTTAAAACATGTCTATTACATCGATTGTTTAGAACAACCGATGTAATAAATCCACGTCAAAATGTATTTTTTAATTAAATCATACATTGTTAATTTTTACATCGATTGGAATAACAATTGATGTGATAAGTGACACGCTTAATTATCTTTTGAAAATAACTTTTGTGGAGTTTTTTTGGCCCATTTTCTACACCAATCATATGTAGAAATCGATGTAGAATGACCCCTATTATATTAGTTACCCATTAACTATATAATATGTTCTCATTTATTTACAAAATTAGTATCGCGTTTTTGTTTACAATAGTCTCCTTTTGATCAACATTGTATCTTATTGTAAATATCATTTTTCTACTAATGACGTACTTTTGTTCAAAATATTAAGGAAAAATACATTAAGAATTTAAGCATACTTGATGAATATCAAATAAGTTAAAAGTTGAAAGAGAAAAATTGTATAACAAATAATAGTTTTTTAAATGAAACGAATTAAGCATAAAAAAATAACAAATAAAGTTTTAAAGTTATTTAATAAATTATAGATCCACACTATTAAACATTCTAAAATGTTAACACTCAAACATTCTCACCCATACAAGATTAACCAAAAAATAAAAATATTAAAAATAAACATAAATGATCAAATATTGTTTAAGAAACAATTGAATTCGATAGAATGTACTTTTTTTTTTTAAATGCAATATACATAATACATATTTTATCAATATATATATATATATATATATATATATATATATATAAATATTTAAAATTTTCATAAAAAAGAAAATACCTTAAATAATAAGTGAATTTAACAAATATTGAACGTGTCGAATAATTGAGGAAAAATGAAAAATTATACAACAAAAGAATAGTTGTTCAAATTAAATAAAATAAAAATAAAAAAAATAATAAAAATAAGTTTTTTAGATTATTAAAAAATAAAAAATATTTTAATGGTTTATAATAAATATATGTATAAGAATGTGGATGGGACAAATATTATTTATATAAAGTTAATATAGAAATTTTTCGTCAAAATCAAGATAAATTAATAATACTCATGAAAATGAATGTATTTATCATTTTTATAATAACTATATCTTTTACATTGAGATTTTAATATTAGTTTTATTAAATTTTAAAATATTCTTGAATAATTTTTAAATAAATAAAAAGAATATATTAAATAGATTGTGTTGATTATAGTATGATAATAAAATAACATATTACTTAATAAAAACATAAAAAAAATTAATATTAATAAAGAGTTTAAGATAAAACTATATAACATATAGAAAGTTAAAAGATAAAGTTTCAAAAGCTGTTATAATTTATTAAAAATACAATACTATTATTATTTTGTAAAATTAATTGGGCACTGAAAAATATGATAATTAAAACTAAAGAGTAATGATATTAATTGATATTAATAAAAATTTCATAACTATAAAATTAATTAAAAACCATAACAAAATACTCCAGTATGAATATTTTTGCCTGTAAAATAAAAACTATATACAACTAGCGGATAAACATGTGTTCATTTATTCACGCATAAATGGAGTGCCAGCAAAATGCAAGCATCGCCCTTTAAATTTGTTTTTCCTGTTCAATCAATATTTTATAAGTTTTATTTTCTTTCCATGTAAAATAAATTCAGTGCTTTCATTTAAATGAACAAACCAGACTGAGAAAATATTCAAAATAAAAAAATGTTTTAATTTTATATTAATTATTCTCAATATTTCCCTGACTACTTTTAGGAAAGACAATACATAATGAACTCAATTTTAAAATGTTATTTAATCTATACTTGGGTTGCTGTGATTTTTTTTTTTTACATGGATAAGTGGATTTTAATAGAAGTAAAGGAAATGCCATATTTGTCAACCTTGATAGAATTGTACAATATTATAAAAAAATGCATAAATGATCTTTTATTGTATAAAAGAAATGATTATAAGTTAATTGAAATGGTTGTGATAATTTACCATTTTTTATTTTATAATTATTTATCAAACCAGGACTATTTTACTCAAAAACAAAAATAATAATAATCCTCTCATTGTTTTGTTCCCTGCTTCAAATATATCCTTAAAGTAACCATAAAAAGTTTAAAAATCTATTAAATATTAAATGACATTATTTATTTGAGAATATACTTACAACTACATACATTAATATTTTATTACAATGCCTTAGTAAATTAACATTTTATCTTTCATGCAAGTTAACAAATAAAAAAGCTATTTATTTCTATTAACTAAATTGTTTTAATTATTTAAAAAGATTGTATTAAATTTTGTTTTATGAATATAACATTAATTATTCAATGATTTTATTATTCTTTTTAAATAAAGTATATGTTTGTCAAACCTTTTTTGTTAACTTCTAATTATTTTTACTGATTATAAAGTTTTTTTTTTATATTAGAGTGTTCGATGTATAAGTATTTTTTAATAATTTGTAACGTTTTTAAATATTACTTTAAATAGCATTTTTTTCCAAAATATCTTCTAACATCTTTTATTTTTTATTTCCTTTACCTTAAAATATTTATCACATTACCCTTTTTTACATGAGAGGGAATTTATTGATCCTTTTTCATTTTTCCACCACTTATTTACCGACTCAGGATTGGCTACCTTCTTTCTCATCTTCCTTTATTTAGTTTAATTTTGCTAGTTTTGTACGTTTATATTTTATTATTTTTTTAAAGTATTATACATTTTGTATTATCTTTTCTATTATTTTAACAGTATATGATAAGATATATTAAACACTATACTCATAAAATAAAAATATAATATTTATTTAGGTACGTCTTATTTTAGAATTAGTTAAGAATGTTTCAAAATGTAAAGGAAGATTAATTATAGAATGCAAAATATGAAATATATAATATCTAAATAGTTTAAAATTAACGAAAAAATAAATATTATAATTATCTCAAACATAATAAATAACATAAAATTTAAATTTATATAAAATATCATATAAACATGTTTATTATTGTCATTTTAATTTATAGTTACTATAAAAATAATTTTACAGAATAATTAAATTATCATTAACATTAAAATTGTGTGTCATTGTTATAAAAGTCCTTAAAATTAAGAAAATTTAAAAAAAATAATTGAGAGTGAAAATATTATCACATTAGTTCCAAAAATTAAAATGTATTAGCTTTATACTTTCAAGCAAATTTGTGACAATTACTAAAATGTATGAGAAAATACTATTTTAACCACTTTTTTTCTTCTAATTTTGATCGTTTTAGGGATTAAAATGACAGTGAATGACCTAAATAGTTACTTACTCTCTTTTTTTTTTTTCTAAACTTTTTGTCACTAAGGTTACTACTTTTACCTAATTTTAGTTTTTTAGTTATTAATTATAGTATAAATGAGTTAAGTTTTGATAAAACTGTTCTAGTGACTCACTAAATTAAATACTCGGTCAAGTTTATTTGTTTTAACCAAATAAATAAGCTTAAATAGGGGAGTGAGTTTTATTATTTAAATGAGGTAGAACTTAAACTATACAATTTTAACATTAATGTATGGTGGAATACCTTGTTTATTTAAATTCACGACAGTCTTTATTATTTACGTATTAATTGGGAAAATATATAAACATTTGGTTAGAGCATTAAATTTAATTTCGAATCTTCAGTAGTTAATAAGTTATGATTTATGTACTAGATTATTATAAAAAAAATATATATTATCTCTAGACTCAATTATAAGTAAAATTGACGAATTTTATGATGATTAGAGAAAGTTAATTAATATAATTTAATTTTTCTAATTAAAAAACATTTTTTTAGTGACTTTCATTAGAACTTGATAATAAGAATAAGAAAGAGCAATTTTAAATAAAAATAATAATTTATTGAAGGATGATTTTAAGATTGAGATAATTAATGAGGTAAAAGTAGTTAAAATTAATTACTTGCATTTTAGTTTAATCTTTTTTCTATAATTGAGTTTGAAGAGAGTAATAGTTATAGCCAAAATTTGTGATTTCGATCCTTATATCCTAGCAATAACATTAAGAACAATTATTTTTATTGATGGAGAGATTTGTATTTTAGTTAGTTCTCTTCAGCTTTCTTCCATCACTATATATATTTACTTCTATTGGGTTTTGCTTTTTATTTTCAGGATCATCGAGTATGAATAAATTGTGCATTCGAGTAAATATCTCGAGTGATACCATAACAATTCTCGTTGATTTAAATTCTTCTCTATTCCCCATGGTTATGCAAATTCATGTACATAATGATATTTAATTTATATTGATTAACACCCAATAAATTTGCAAGGTCCTGATAAAAGATCGACCTCAAATTGGAAGTTCTAATAGATCATTCTTAAATCAGGTTTTCATAATCATCTAATCGGTAGTATTATGAAATCTTTGGAGTTTAGGATTCAATTATTTCATGTTTAGTTTTTTTAGTATATAAAAATTATGAAATCTTCCTTTATTACTACTTTTCTTCCTACTTATTAGAAACCTTAAGGGATGGACTATTACGTTCTATATCCTTCGATTAGGTTAGATATTATAGAAAAACTTTTGCATATATTTTTGTAATTTTTGTTTTTTTGGGTAGACAAAGCCCTTAGCAAAAGAGAGAAGAAAATAGATGTTTTAATAGAATTATGCTTTTTTGATAAGTCAATTTTTGTAAGAATGTTTCACTTTTCTTGATAAGTCAATAATGAAAGATGTTTGCTTTTCTTAGAAGCTTAATCTTATAAAATCGACAGCCAAAGAGTAGATGAAGTTATGGACAATGAGATTAAGGCAGGCATTCTATTTGGCATCAAGATCATAATATGGAATCTTCAACACATATATAATTTGTAATTAAGATTTTAGAAGATGCATGACTCATTAGACAGTTTGATTTGAGATATAAATATTTAAAACAAAATGATTTATTACAAATTTTATATACTTTGTTTGTTCCTGGTTTTTGTTTATTTCTGAAATTCATTCTTTTTCTAACAAATTTATTCAAATTAAGTCGTGTTAGTGTCTTTCTAAAATATTATGAATATTTTTTATTGTAACTTCCATAAGAAATGACATAAGTTTGGAACCTTCATAACATAGAGAAAATAAGAAAGTTGTGCTCTTAGAAAACCTATTAGAGCAAAATTTCTAAATTATTTCCAAATCCAAATCAATTTAGAGTCGATTAAGTTTTCAGATTCTTTCAATTTCAAAGCGTTGAGTTTCAAAAGGACCTTAATATGAAAAATGATTCAATTATTTCAAAAAGCTCATACATAAACTGATTATAATTGTTATAGAAAAAAGATGAATAGTTGTTTTTCTGAATGAGTATTACTTGTCTTTCCTCTTTCTATCCTCTCCTTTCTCAAGCTAATCCAAGTACACTTTTTTTTTATCATTACTTGTATTATGTCTAACTTTTAATCTCTATTCATTTTAATCTCAAGCTAATGATTCATTTTGTATTATGTAAGTCATCTATCTCTTATAACACAAGTGTCTATTCAATCATATTTAACTTATCATTTTTCTTTAATTAGTTAAACTTTTTGTTATTTTTTAGTTAGTTATAGTTGTAATTAATTTGTATATCATCGAACATATTTTACTTAAGAAAGAGTTTGGTTGGTAAGTATTATAATTACGAGTTTATATAATAATCTATCTTTTATAAGGCAAGTGTCTACTCATAGTTGTTATTATTTGACTATTGTTTTGTTTAGTTACATTTTAATTTCTTTATATACTGTTGGGTATGTCTTAGCCCAAAATCGGATTGGTATGCGTTTATGTAATTCGTATTTATCATTCATTATTTAAACGTGTGCTATGTGTAAACTCTTTCTAATATTGTGTTTTATTTTTATATGTGTTTATAAAAACGAGTTTGTAAAATTAATAATTATCGTATTTTTATCTTATTTTTAATATTGCTTAACACATTATATACAATGTTTACTAGAACGTTTCTATTCGAGCTTCTTAATCTCTAGTATCTAATATTATCTTTATTATATATTATTCTTCTTGTTCACCATATAGACCTATTTACTTTATAGTTGTTACCTAAATGCAAATCAATTCAAGATGTATAACAATAATTAAATTGAATGAAAATAAATTAAAAAGATGCACGGTCATTACACTAAAATCCATCCTACCATAGTAAAGAGTTATACTCCATCAGTTAAACAATTAAATTATTTACATTTTATTCATAAAACATAAATGAAAATATAAATATATTTATAATAAACCGTACGGTTAAACCAACTCAATTACACCTCTTCATAAAATAATTTACTAGGAACATGCATATAATTTACTAGGAACATGCATCGGCATAATTATCGCATAAAGTTCTCAATGTTCTTTAACGTTCTTACACTTGACTTGTCCCCACCGTATGTATGTTAAAAACTCTTTCGAAAGGGTAATCTAATCACTTATTCCTTATTTTTTCCGTTAGAAATATAATTGGACAATGCTTTCTTATAATAATTTCAAAAGCTATTCAAATTTCACCCTTTGTTACCATGAAATTAAACAATTTTTTATTAACATAAAATATAAATTATATTTTAAAAAAAAAACACATACTACAATAGGATAAAACTTTAATTAAAACATAACTGATGTAAACCAAAAACGTAGTGACTTTTTTAAAATTATACGAAGAGATATTATATCGGTCAATACGAAATTGATGTAGTATAACTCATGCTACATCGGTTGTCACTCCTAATCGATGTAGAAAAGACTGAAAAAATAAAATTTAAAATTTTAAAATTTTGTTATGACGCTGAATATACTACATAAGTTGGGAGCTCCCAACCAATGTGGTATGTAGCCTATATTATATCGGTTGGGAGATCTTAATCGATGTAATATCTTTCTTTGAGGCTTACGAGTGAACTTTGAAAAATTTAGTGGAATTTGGGCTATATACTACATCGATTGAGAGCTACCAACTGATGTAGTATCTCTCTCGAGTTAAAATTTGGGATTTATGGTACCACACACAATTTTTCTCTTATGCTTCATTCTTTTACATTGAGCCTTGTTCGCTTTGCCTTCTCCTTCACTGTCACGCATGTCATTGTTTCAATCACTCCCGTAGTTTCGTTCACTCTTCAAGTTTGGTTTAGAGCACTCTTTAAGTTCACATTTTTTGTTGGTGTTCTGGGTGCCACTGATTCGTATTTGGGTGTCATTGGTTCACATTTTGGATGTTATTGGTTCATGTTTTCGATTCGCGTTTGGGTGTCATTGGTTCGTGTTTTGGGTGGCACTGGTTCGCGTTTTGGGTGGCATTGGTTCGTGTTTTGGTGGCCATTAGTTCACGTTTGGGTGTCATTGGTTCGCTTTCGATTTCACTCTCACTGGTACGTTATGTGTTGTTCTCCTCTATTTTTCTTTGCTTTCACTGTCTTTGTGGTTTCATTCACTCCATTATTGCATTCATTGATTTTGGTAGATTTCATTTGGGTCTATTTGCGTTCACTGGTTTTGCCCCCACTGTCTAGAAGAGGTATTTTTTTGTATCTTTAAAATGTTGTATTATTTGTATGCTTGGATTGCTTTTCTATATGCTTGTATCATAGATTTTGAGTTTCAAAAATTTTAGGACAAAAAAAGGTCAAACGATTATAACTTTTGATAAAGAATTAGAATTGAGATGTTTCAAAAATGAAAGTTACTCGAAATGGCGTGACGAAGTTCGTGGGCAATCCCCATAGGAGATTTAAAATCCAAATTTTTTTTCAAAATTTTATCG
>Ga0209700_102803_pt1:27500-34742 | contig 34742 bp, 12 predicted proteins | sample SiratroredBW_FD_187528 | JGI IMG/M metagenome (GOLD analysis project Ga0209700, IMG submission 187528) | Root nodule microbial communities of legume samples collected from California, USA - Siratro red BW (SPAdes) (version 2) | ecosystem: Host-associated > Plants > Roots > Nodule...
ATTAATTGTGATATGTAATATTAAATAAATAAATTTATTAAAATAATAAAATATTTTAATTTCTTAATAATTTAAATTATATAGATTAAGAAATCAAGTATAGAAGAAATAAATAAGATATTTATATAATACAAATTGTCATTATGTAGAGAATTACATTTACATAAAAAAACTAAGATGTGATTGTGAGAAACCCTTTCAATAAATTGGTTTATGAAACATATTAAATACAAGTTTTTTAGAAAATATTAAATTTAAACAAATCACTTTAATATTATAAAAGATACAATTAAAAATTTATACTTGTTATGAATTTTTTGATTGACAATATGTGATATATATATATATATATATATATATATATATATATATATATATATATATATATATATATATATATGAATAATTATTTCTTAATTATCATTGTTAGTAAATGTACGATTTTCTTATATAAAAAATATTATGGGTTGTACTAAATTATGAGTCTCCCTAGATGATCTTATTTATTGAAACAATCTCATATTAGTTAATCAAATAGAAAAAAAAAAGTTGCCAAAATTCTTCATTTTACATTATAAAGGAAGGGTAATTATGACATAAAGTATAGTGAAATTTGGAGCGTATATTTAGCATCTCGAAGCAACTAATAAAGTGTAGAATGTGTCAATGGATGAGAAAGAAAAACAAAGGAGTAAGTTGTTTCTTTATTAGCAAGTTAAACCCATCATGGACAATTAACCAGATCGATAGTGATTTCTTGTTTGGCGAATTAAGCCACCTCAATTTTTAAACAATCAAATAATCGAGGTTAACTGAACTCGGATTAAATCAAACTTCGAATATAAATATACTTCTTGTAAACTGAAATATAAATAAAGATACATAACTTTTGCGTTAATAATAAATTCAATTAATATAATTTAAATCTATTAATTACATATAAATATTTTTTTCCTAAAATGTCTTTTTGATTATAAATTGGTATATCAAGTATATAAAAAAAAAGTCATTATAAATAGAATATCTTGACGATTGTTTTTAGATGATATCAGTAAATAGAATAAAAGTAGTTAAATTTTATTTATATTTAAGTTCACTAATTTTCTTTGTCGCTTATAACACAGGAGAGTGGTTTCTAAGGTACTTTAACTAAAAATAAAAATCACAATTAAATGAAAAAAAAAAACACTTTAAACAATAGACTTATCAAATGAAGTAAACCTAATTGAGATTTAGCTATTTTCTGAAACCAATATCCAAAATATTATTTTGTTATATATATTGAAAACCCAAAAGGTACAATGAAGCATTTCACATTAAGTGTTTCACAATAAGTCCCAAGTCATATGAAATTTAAAAGTGTGAAGCTTTATATTTATAATGGCTCCAAAGCATGGTATGGAGGCAGATTTCTAAATGTGGTATGATTCATTGAAGGTGAAGAAGGGACTTTAAATAGGTTGTAAATGTAACATGTTTATTGTCATTCACTTAAACACATGAATCTAGTTGGGCTTAAAGTGGAGTGAAAGGAGGAAAAAAAAAACCATAATTGAAGAGAATAAGCATTTGGGAGAGAGATTATTGCTCAGCAAATTATCCTATTTGCTTAGACCCATGTTGTTCATCACTTACTTGTTCTGCCTTATATGGTATGCACCTGCAACTTGCATTAAAATTTGCACATGCTGTGCTTGCTGCCTGGCAAATCAATAAGAAGTATATATTTATAATCATAGCTATTTAGATGAACATATATATACAACATTCCTTGGTGGGTATGTTCGTCATCATTATTGCCAATAATCAATATGTTAGATACTTCTTTTTTTTTTTTTTCCTTTTAGTTGTTTCTTTAAATTTCTTACAATAGAATTCAACAAGCCATTAAACAATATTTGTTAAAATAATTTCATTTAACCACTTTTTCATTAAACAATACTCGAGATGTTAATCCCATTATTAATGTATTTTCCTTTCAATTTGTTTATATTAGGAACAAATTGTGCATAGCATTATAAAATCAGTTGTAGTCTTTCACTCATAAAATATTAATTTTGAGACATTAAAATATTGAAAGGATTATGTCATTAACATGGAATGTGAAAGTAACATTTCGGGGAGGTTTTGATTAATATTTATAAAACTAATTTGATAGGTGTTGATTACTTTTATTTATATAATATAAATTTAATCTTATTTTTAATTATTGTAGAATCTTTAATGTATTTCTCGTACTAAACTTGCACATCTGAAACTAAAATATAAGTAGGGTTTAAGAATCACTCGATAGCGGATCAACTAATAAGTCTAATAAATTTTACTAAGATAAATTTTAATATTATATTAAAAAATATATTAAAACTTAATTCATTTATATAATCGGCAACTTGAAAGATGGGATTATCTACTTGTATTTTGTAAATTGATTTTATCTATAATGGACATAAAATCTTTAATAATTAATACAATTAATTAGGTGATTTTTGTTTAAGTAAGATTAGAGTTTCACCTTAATAATTCATAGAATAGAATCAACATTAAAAGCTGATACATACTACTTTTCAAATTAAAATTCTAATTTATACAGTATAGTTAAACATCAGGAGAACTTTTCATTATCATAACTGGTAGTTCATGATTTTTGTGTAGTTGTTTCAGTCTTTCAGACAATATGCAAATTAATGCTACATGGTTATTGTGTTTTGAATATTTATTTCTCTTTAAAATAACCTGCAACAGTGGTGCTCTGAATCATTCAAAAGCAAAAGTGCATTTACTATTCTGTTTCAAGAATAAGCAAAGGGTAGGGGAAGAAAAGTCATTGCCCATGTTGAAATTCTACTTCTGGCATGAAATATATATATCATAGGTTGCAGCAAACGGAAATAACTGCAACTGTGACATCTCATAAATAACTACGTGGTATTATTATTCAATTCATGACAAATAATTTCTCCAAAATTGAAAATCTTGCCTCTTATAGTTACGTAGCTAGTGGAAAACCAAAAAACAAAAAACATTCAACTACTTCAGCCATATACAAGCTCGGTGAACATTTTATAATATATATATATATATATATATATATATTATGTTTTTTTTAATCACTATTGATTAAAGAAACAAACACCTTTTTTATAAAAAAAAATGTGGCATGACATAATACAAATAGATTTCAATCATGTTTTTGATAAAATAGTGCTCAAAATTATACCAGTTTGTGCAAGTAATTTTTTTTAATATGCATTTTTTAGAACTACTATAGGATATATCAAAATTACTAATTATTTTTCGTCAATAATTGAAAGGAAAATTTTGTGACGAAGAATGAGATAAAATGACAATTAACGTGTAGATTTTTTTTGTATGGATATAGCGTGTACATTTGTTGAACTGCATACGAATTAGAAAAAGGAATAGATTTCAATATACGACCACATTGGAAAAATTTATACAGGTTATTAATACAAAAAAAAAATGTATAAATTTTTGCACAAATTTTTAATTATGAACTGCCTTAACTAATACCAAAAGTTTATGTTAAAGAAAAAAAATGGGCACAGTCCTAAAAATCATTCAACACTTTATTATAAGTGAAATACAAATAAGAAATAAAATCTTAACAGATTTTGCTGAAGGTGTTTGATTAAAATGAGTAGTATATATCATTACCCTTATTTTAGTGCTTCTCCCTTTCATATTAAAGTATATTGAAGTCAAAGTTATGGTTTACATAACTTTGTTTTTAGAAAATCTCTCTCATCCTTATTGTTGATACTTCAAATTTTATGTTTACTCTACACTTAAAAAAGTTACTGATCATTTACTAACAGTTTTTTTTTTTTTCCTTAATCAGCATCATATACTAACAGTTTGTTATTAGGCTTCCCCTTATGCATGAGATTTTCTAGAATTTGAATTTAACATGAAATAGGTTCATACTATAACCAATATTAAATTATACTTTCTACATTTAAGGGCAATGATTATATATGTAGTATGAATATATATTTGTGTTCTGATTGCTGATACGGGTCTGAACAGTTCAAGGTGAACTGAAATTTTTTTAAAGAAATTGAGCGTGATTCTTTGAAAAATGGTTAATGAGGTGTTGAGAAATATTCAATAAAGATTAATATATTTTCCAACCTTTAACTTAGTAAGAGTTAGATAAATTTAAAAATATAGCACGAGATAGAGAAAGAAAGAATTAAGTAAGTATTTTTTATAATATAAAGTTTATCTTTAAATTTTTTATACTAGATTAAAGTATAGTTGAAATGAGTTGATTATTGAGCGTTTTATATTTAGTGAATTACACTCAAATTTATATTAGACTTACTTGGATTAAATGTAGTATATGAATATATGGGAGGTGAAAGCTGAGAAAGCATGGAAAATGAATATTTATTTGTCTTCTTAATTACATTTTCTAATTGCTAGTCTTCAATGATCATTTTATCTAAACTGTTTTCCGGTTCAGTTTAGTTAATAGAAACTACTTTTCCAATATTATACAATTTAATGTGAAAACTCTATTAATAGTTATGAGCGTAACTATTAGATGTGACTCATATTAATCGATAACAAGTAAGATACTTTTTTATTATTATTTTAACAAATTACATTTTTAATTGAAAAAATTGTATTCACAATTCAATTTATCTATGAGGTATTAAGAGAAAAGGAATCATTATTTCTGAATTGAATATGTTAGAAATTAATAGATTACAAAATTCTTAGAAATTAGGAATGAAAAAAAAATGCATAACTTCTACAAATTTTTCTTTCTAGTTTGAATAATAGAATTACATATTTATGTTTTAATATTTATTTATGAATATTTAAAATTTAAATTATATTATTACCTTATTAAAATTGATTTTTGAATTTTATATATTAGAAATTATCCTAAAACAAATAATATATAAAAAATATCATATTTTAATATTACTTTTAGTCATAACTAATATAAATGTACTTTCCACATCAATTATGAGAATATCCAAAATAAAAAGTATAGAATTTTGTAATACCATTATGAACATAACATTATGTATTTTAATGTTACTTATGCATTTAATTGATGTTAGACTTGCGTAAAATATGTCGGACAAAAAAGTAAGCAATGAAAAAAATGTGTGGTATTTTTGTAATGAAATAAATACTTATTTACATTGGATCATAAGGAGTTTAATATAAAAATAAATACTTATTGAAAACTTTATTGGTGACTAAAAAATAATTTTGTTTGTATTATGTGACTCGTTTTATCAAATACATTTTTGTTTTATTGAATTGAGTTTATGTGATTCATAGGTTAGAGGTCTAAACTTTCATTTGTTTTTTAAATTGATATTGTGATTGTTTTGTGGATATCAATTACAATAAATGTCTCCCTTGTTATTGCTTACTCTTAATATTAAAATCGCATTATGTTATTTAGATTTATAAATTTAAAATTTTGAATATTGAAATTAATGATTAAAATTAATTTATTAGAATGTTTATTAAATGTTTAAAATTGAAATTTTAAACTTAGGAATGAAGAAAATGATAGGGACTTAGGGAAAACATGATATGGACTTGCGAAAAAATTATTTGAGTCTCTAGGATGATCTTAATTATTAAGTCATTAGTTTGTTTATTGACTATGGATCATATAATTTAGTTTGTTTATTAACATCTCCATACCATATGCATTTGAGGTTATTGGGAGAACCTCCATGTTAAACATTTCAGTGATACAATTGTGGATCATATAATTCATTTAATATTGGTTATGTTTTCCATATTATAATAATTACATTTAACTTGTAATTCATTGTGTTACATACATGGACAAATTGAGTGTGGACCAAGACAAATAAAGAATATATGATTTTTTTAAACCTTGATCCATCTAGAAATCTGATAAGACAAATGTCCAGATCCAACAATATATACAAACATGAATGAGTGACTCTTAAAGGCCTATTTACTTACATTGAAGGGTTAATATTCTAACTTGTATTTTCTTTTTAAATTATGGTAATTGTATAACTAACTATTTGTCATTCAATAGGTCCTATTAGCAGCAGTTAAATGCAGTTGTTATCAGGGATTACAAATAGTATGTTTTTGTTCACTCTAAAAAAAATATCTAGTAAATGAAAAGTTTATTACAATGGTAAAGTTTTACATTTTTTCCTTACATTGTTAATATAATTGTATTTGAATAAACATGTGTCTTTGCTTTAATTAGAGTTGTGAGTAACACGTTTTAAGTAAAATGATCAGAGTAAGATCACTACAACTTATATCTTAAGGTTAGAAGTATTTTATTATATACAATAGTTATGTTATTTTATGTCTAACATTTGTCACTTCTTTATCATTTTAGTGTAATATGCGAGTAGACTCATTCAAATAGAGCTACTATGTGTATTAGATGAGTAATTATTTGGATGGGTATCATTTACTTCTGCACATAGATAACATATTTTAACATGAGATTATTTCTATATTAGCTTAATGATCATGGCATACTCAAATGGTTAAATGTTTCATGTCTTTAATGATTAATCTTCATCCAACAATTAAGAGAACAATGAACTACTTTTCTTGTCCAATATGGATAATTTAGTTTTATTTTATTAGTGATAAAATTTTTAAGTTAGAAAATATAATTTTGTATAAATGTTTTTGGTTTAAATATTTAATTATTGTTATTGGAAGTTTTTTGTATTTCAAATTTGGTTTTGAAGTTAAAACCAATATTATTTAAAAGAATGTCCAAAATTTATGTCCAACTATACACACATAAGTTGGAGTCTAATATAAATTTATACTATACATTATATAGTCCGATGTAAATTTTAGTTTTTTTTTTAACTTTCTTCTAATAAAAATTTACGTTAAATTGTATCTTGGTCTAACGTAAAATATAAATTTTTACATTGAAGATTTGATTCAACACTAAATTTATATCACCACATCAATATAAAATTTCCTAAATAACAAACGTAAAAAACTTTTTTTACATATTAAAAATTACATAAGTTCATTACCAATGTTTAGTAGCTATAACGATTTTCAATATCGATTATAATATTAACGTAGATATTTTTAGAATTGACATAAAATCTCTTTAAATTTGATATTAATGATCTTAGTAAATAATTTATATTTTGTGATGGAATCTTTCTCATCCACCACTTATAACAGTTTACCTTTTTTTTTTTTTATTTTTTTATTTTT
>Ga0209700_102804_pt1 | contig 34736 bp, 23 predicted proteins | sample SiratroredBW_FD_187528 | JGI IMG/M metagenome (GOLD analysis project Ga0209700, IMG submission 187528) | Root nodule microbial communities of legume samples collected from California, USA - Siratro red BW (SPAdes) (version 2) | ecosystem: Host-associated > Plants > Roots > Nodule | place: USA...
CCCCCACAAATAAAAAAAAAAACATAAATCTCAGCACATGATACATTACTTCCATGTAAAGTTTAAGAATGATGCTCCAGTTCTATGCCGACACTGTGGAAAAATTTATTAATCGTGTACCATTGATTTAATGACAAAGCACTTTGTAGTGTACTTTTGTTAAATTAAGTATTTGGTGGTGTCAATATTCTATAATCATTTGGTAAGTTTGTTGATACTTGATACCTTGAACCAGTTTGTTGATCCAGTTCTAAAGACACCACCAAATACTTAAATTAACAAAGATACTATTACAAAGTGCTTTGTCATTTAAAGCAACAGCAAATATAAGACAAGCCTATGGTGTTTAACTAGTGCTTTTGAATGTGCATTGTTTTTTGAATATTATGTTAAAATTCAAAATAAATAAATAAATACTCTTTGAATATTAAGTTAAAATTAAAATTCATGATGAATATATTTTTTAAATATATAAAAGTTTGGATTTAGTATGAATAATTGAAATCATGATACAAGGTTATTAAATATTGACAACTTTTAAGACAATCATAGACATTTAATTTAGACAGAGATAAAAGAGGATAGATTGAAAAAATAATCAGTTAAGAGAAGAAGATCAAGTATAATAATAAAGATAAAGGGTAGTTTGAGATGGCTGAAAGAAAACAAATTTAGCTAGTCACGGGAATAATGTATCAAATACATATCCAAGGGAGAGAGTATTGAGACGTCTATTTAAGAGACTCACTCTTAAATTGTGTATTCTGATCCTCTTAAAATACTAATAACTTTAGAAGTCTGTGCTATGTGTGTGTACACACATATATATGTATATATATCAACATGACTAGTCAAGGACAGGTTGGATTTCTCTCTGTTGGCCCATGTTTTTGTGGACTATTAAAACTATCATAGTGAGTTAGATTCAAAGACATTTTGATGGGTTGTCTCGTTATAATTTTTTTTAGTGAAATTCTTGTATTCTCTAGTTCCTATTAATTAGTTAGTTCTATTTCTTTACGCTTGAGTTGTAGCTTCAGAGAAGTACTAACATAGTTATCTTCATGACCTTGTACTTGAGTTTTCAGCATATCATTATTAATTTCTATGTTGAATTTTAGGTGTTGTGGTTCCAATTATCCCTAAGAGGTCACAAATAAGATGACTTTCCAGCTTGGAACATATGACATGTGCTCCCTAATTACGTATCATAAAAGGGTTAAATAAGTTTCTAATATTTTCAAAAATTGGTACCTCCAAAAAGTTTTCAATGTTTTTGATACTCAACATTTAATAAATATGCTAATTTGATCCAGATAGCTAATCTGTTTTCAAATTTACAGTGCTGTTAACATGCTAGCATATATCCAAATGCTTATTAAAGTTTTGGAGATACAAATTTCAATATAAGCCAATTTTGGAAGTATCAAAAACTTATTTAACCCCATTATAAATAGCATTCATATGTGGGCGTCTAAGGCGCAAAACATTTAGATATTTGTTCTCTATAGTATCCTTACCAGTGGCAAATAGTACAACATCTGCAATTAGCTCCTCGCCATGATCTGTCGTAACTTTAATGCCATTTTCTGTTCTGGTCAACTAAAAAAACGAAATTTGTTAAATTAGCTAAGCCCCCAGCTAAAAAAAGAAAAAGAAGTTATACAAATGTTAGTTGCAAACTCCAAAAGGAAATACCTGTGTCAAATTGGTCCTTGGGTGTAAATTAATTCCCCTGCCTTCAAGATTTCTTGCAACTACAGCTCTCATTTCATCATCAAAACCTCTGCAACAGAATATAATCCAGCAGGGAGTAATGTATACAGCAAACAGAAAAATTGATGCTGCAAAAACTACGGAAAAAATGCAACGTATTAATAGTGGGTGGTATAGCAAATGTTCTATAAATAGCCCTGTCTTCAACATTTCTTGAAACCACTACCACACATATATGAAACCGAATAAACTAGCACTTCCAACACTGAACGCAACAACGTTACAGAAATAAACAAAGTGGATTTTTTTGGATATTTTGCCAGCAATTACTGTGAAGGATAATATTTTCAGACTTCCAGAAATAAAAGACCAACTGGCTCACCCACATGAGAAGAAATACATGCTACCTTAAAGAGCTTTCCTGTATTTAACTTTATTAACCAAAAGGCTGGATAGCATTAAGTAGAAATACTGAAAGAAACTTTAAAATAAACTCACAAAAATTAGACATAAATTTAATGAGTGAGAGCATTTTACTCACGAAAGAATAAGTACATTTACAAGAACATACTGAAGTATCAAACTGTTTCCTGACTCTAATTTTTCCAATGGTACATTAACTCCCACAATTGTCAATGGCATATCATTAACCACTAACAATTTTCCTACAGATATAGGTCTCATAAAATCAGAGTGACTAGTCTCCATAAATTTCATATAGACAATTATGACTATTGAATTTTTAAATTCAAATACATGTTGGAGAGGAGACCTATGTATTATTAACGACCTGTGTTAAATTCCTATTGCAAAGACCAGTTCTAAGAAAACAACATACCCGTATGTTTCCTATTTTCAAAATCAGGAAATAAAACATACCTGTTTTATACGAGTAGTTTTGGATAATTGTTTTCAAAATTAATATCTCTTTAATTTTTAAAAACTAAAGTATCAGAACATCTCTAACTTGCCTTTGATTTTCTACTATCAATTTCCTATCACTCGTTCTTTCTTTTTACTTGTACATCTACTCCAAGTTCTACTCACTAAAAATTGTTTTATCAAACAGTTTTTACATACCAGAAAACAAAAGCAAAGTCAAATTGCTTTTTTCGCCTTCAAATTCATCTGCTATCCCAACAACCATAAACATATTCCGTTCCGATTAATGTATCACCATATCTTACTACTGCCACCATGTTGATATGGGCCATATAAAGATTCATGCTGAGAGTTTAGCATTCTCAAGAATGCAATATTCCCTTTGACAACTCACAAGAATTCTGACTAGGATTTTTCACATTTTTCAACTTGACAAAAATTAAAAGTTATGTATACTTAGTCTTTGTACATCAAAACCCAGAACTCAAATCCGTTAAGACCTAGTCTAATCTTAGACAGTTGAAGTATACTGGACAACTTTTACAATGTGTTTCGATGATAACAAAAAAGATTAAATTTTGAAGTAATAAAAGGTTAAATAAGATATGATCAAGTAATAAAATATACATTAGAATTAAAACAACTGAAGGTTAATATGACTTTCTATAGAAAAGACCAACAAACCATCTAGTGTCTATACAATCTATAAAAATCTTTCATCAACAGTCTTACCCAGCATCCAACGCTCTGTTATTGAAAATATTTTAATTTAAATTCATCTGAGACCAGTGCTAAAATAAACTGAATATTGGGCGATGATCAAAGTTATTTGCAATAAAACTACACCGTCTAAGATATCAAGATCACTAGATCTGTTTCAGAGATAAAAGAATGTGTCTGCAACAGGTACTTGTCTAAAGCCTATAAACGACAAACAACAATAACCATAAAACACAATTGTTCAAGCAAAAAAGAGTCTTCGTGAATCATCCAAACACTCATACAATAGTATAAGCTAGACCTTTTGTCAGACCTTGTGGCATTTGAGAAAAAACAATTGTAATATCCTCTACCTAGGAAAGTTTAAATCTCTAAATTGTATATCCTTTCTGAGAATAATTCCTATAGTTATCCTTCAAACGCCTTTGTTTGTAGCCAAGAGTGATAACTAAAGAATACCTATGAAAGTTGGAATTGGCTTAGTATTAAAGAATACTTGGTCTTCTAGCACTTGAGGGAAAACAATTGCAACATCCTTTACCCAATGATGTTACAATCTATCATGAGTGTTTCATAGTATATTGTCTCTACGAGAGTTGTTCCCATAGTTATCCTTCAAACACCTTTCTTTGTAGCCAGGAGTAGTAAAGAATACTCGTGAAAACCAAAAGTAGTTTAATGTAAATAAAACACTTAGTGTGCTTAATCTCAGGAGGAGATTAAAAGGGTTTGTCAAGAGTGATATTATGTACTCGTGTAACTCATAATTGACAAGGAAAAATAATTGTTGTAATCAATTTTATTATAATGGAACCCTTAATAGAGTCTTTTAAAGGACTGAATTATGGCGAATTAATATAAAAAGAGTTTTCTCTATTCTTCTATTATAAATCCTCGTAAATCTTTTGTAAATCTTTACACTAAAGTTTTGTGAAAACTGTTTTATTAAAAGTCTTCTGAAAGTATAGGCGCTCGTCTACCAATTGCTATCTATTTTCAAAGCATTTGCAAAAATGTATGTAAACTCTATTCAACCTCCCCCTTCTAGAGTTAACATGTTCATGTATCCAAGATTCTTCCTTGGAATGATGTCTATAAATAAAGCACGTGAATTATTGAATACAACATTTGAACGAATTTCTTGAAATATATTTATAGGAATAACTTGAAAAATCAAACACTAGTTGTAAAAAACCAAGGAAATGAATACGACAAAACATTCCACAATCCAAATCCCTAATTTTGAATAGGAAAAGGTAGTTCTTTCAAAAGTGTGTATACTATGAAATTACCTTTATGCATCTAACAGTACTACTATTGGACAGATGAAATGTTAGACATGAATTTCTGCAACAAAAGAGTTGTCTTATTTTTCGGTAATAATTATGATCAAAATATGTCACGGTTTAAACATTTTCCATCTATGACAAATTCTTATAGTTTTGTTCCCGTCCTTTCAGGTATCTTCCCTTCTTTCCATTTTTCCCTCTATCATTTTCTAATTCCTTATGATTTAGGAGCAAACCATAATTATTCAACTCAATTTAGTGTACATAGTTCTAATACAATATCATATGTTAAATAAATCTCGTTACACAAGGATGATGAAATTATAGTTGTCAGACCCCTCATAACCATACCAAACTGTCAATGTAGAATTTATCTTATTCAATCACATTATAATTAATTGAGTAAAGAGATATGATTTCATTACATTAAACAGGGAGATATATGATTTGATACTGATAGGATTAGGAAATATCTCACCAAATATTTCACATTATTAGATATTATTTTATATCTTATTATTGTATCTCTTGCTTAAAATAAGAATATTCGTGTGTATACAACACACAAATTCATTATATTCTCTTCTCAATTTCCTCCGTGACCTATTCTGACACTAATTCTTTCAACATTTGTATTACCAATATTAAGTAAAGACAACTCTTTTGTTTGCAAAGGTTTCAAATAATGCTGAGGTTAAGGAAAAAAAATGTTTCCAAATCAGTTAAATACATGTCTACATTGATTTGCTAATGTTAAAACTAAAGCAAACAAGGAGAAAAATACACATATCCAGAAGGCTCCATTATGACTACTAAAAACTTAAACACGAAAGAAGTATATCAAAGCCAAACCTTAGTGGAAGTTCCTTTCGGAAAACTAAATCAACTTCAGAACCCATCCCACGCCATATAGATGCAAATTCCACTGCAATATAACTGAAAAATAAAATATAAAGTAACCACCTGAGATACTAAGTAGTTAAACTAATAACACATAGAAAGATAGAGACACACCCTCCTCCAAGAACCACAGCTCTTTTAGGAAGATCCTCTAAACTTAGTGCCTCGTCTGATGTTATACCCAACTCCTGCACAATAAGACAACATCACTAGCATTACAAACATCCTAAAATTGTAAATGGCTACATTTTAATCAAGAATGTGAATGTCAATAATGTATAAGAAGCATTTCTAGGGAGTGAGTGAGGGATAGTGGAACAACTTAAAATCCATTAATCAAAAGTTTAAAAAAAAAATACAACTTTCCACGCAAATTTTTTCCCGCTAGTCAAGCATTCAAAGGAAATTACAAAGATAAATTTGGTGAAAAAGGGGAATTTTTTTGATGGGAGAGAGGGGATTGACAATATTTAATGATATTACCTGTTAAGCTATTATAGAAACTGATTCAACCATCGACCAAGTTACGTGTCCAAAAACAAAGAGCATTTGGCAATAACAATAATAAGAAATAGAGATGATAACAGAAAAACCAATCACAACGGGTGTTATTTATAACAAAAGATATCATCATTTAGGGTGCATTTGTTTCCTGCTATCGTCATTTATCTCTGTGAATATGAGGGCATGAATGAACATCCTCGTGTTTGTGAGTATGTTTACCTTAATCCCCAAAATTAAGGTATACAATATTTCCCTATTTAAATAATTAGATCTGAAGACTCCTTCTCAAGCTAGATCATATGTCACATGCACCAAACTTCTTACAAATACAATCTACACCCACGAGAGATTTAGTGAAGATACTTGCATGCTAGTCACTAGAGCTAACAAAATCAATGGTGATTTCTCTTGAGAGCACTTTTTCTCTCACAAAATGATAAATCATGTGTTGTGTATTATATCAATTTGAAGAGCAGTGCGATTATCACATGTCAGCTTGATTGTGATACAGGCCTACCATGAGTAAATAAGAAACGATTTTCCAGATCAAGGAACTAAGGTGTCAAGAGAGTGGAGATGGAATTAGTGACTGAAAATTTGTGGCTAACTGTATTGTCATGAAATTTGAGACAAAATTAGTAACTCAATCTCCATTACTTACTGACTTTTCCTTATTCGGCTAAATGAGCAAAGACATAGATGTGGCTTCTGGGAATGTCTTGTGCTCTCTCGAGCAAGCCATGACAACGGGCAAACTAAGTTATGTGCAAATTTCAAATTTAAGCGATAGTGATGCTTTTAATTGGGCTTAAGTATGTTTAAAAGAGGCCCAACCATGCTGAACTCTAACTAGGATTTAATTAGATATATTGGTGCCCTTACTTGTAGGCAACCGAACCTTTGCATAATTGAAATAAGCTTTGCCAAGAGAGAGTAGAACTCCTTTAGGCTTATGAGAGAGAACTATTGATTCTCATCGATGATTCATGATCATTGTGTTGGATCCTCATTGACTTATTAATCGTGCTTGATTGTAATGTCTTTCATCTTCAACCGTCTTCATTTTCATCTTCTTTGTGTTCTTAATGAAGGATTTGTGATTGCGGTAAACAATCCATTTTTGCGCAATATGTGGATTAGGTTGCATCTGATTCCCTTCGTATGTCCAATCTGTAATTGTTGGAGAAGTTGTCTAAGCCATGTAATTTTGGATGCAGCTGTTGACACAATTATTCAACTTCATTTGATCTAACAATTGTATCCTGCTGCTTTTCTCTTCTCCATGAGATCAAATTTCTAGGCACAAAACAAAGAATAAAACAAGGAGCCAACAAATGGAAGTGCTACTCTTACAGCTGGCCAAACATCTAAAAAGCAGGCAGTGACGGGATCTTCAAAAAAGAAGCTAGTAGTCCAAGAAAATGATGAGGATGATAAATCCCAAGAAGGGGCATGTTCAATTTTTGAAGAGTCCGAGGGATATGCTTTCACTTAATCAAAATAAAGAAGAGTACCCCACTGGGTGTTGAGGAAGAGGATTAGAGACTTTCTTTTATGTTTGCATTATGTTTTTATCATTTTGTTGTTTTGAACTCCTGGATGAGTTTGTTAGGTGTTTATGACCTTTTCTTGTTTTAAAATCATGAATGAGTTTGTTAGGAGTTGGTTATTGTGATGGATAAGAAGAGGATATGCTTCACTTCATGATAACAAAGAACAAAAGTATTATGTTGGGCATGAGGAACAGGCTAGAGACTATATTTTACTTTGTATTATGCTTTTATCATTTTGTTAGGAGTTGGTTATTGTGAACTCATGAAACTTCTCATGTTTTCTAGGAATGTAATCCATTGTTATTGCATATACTAATTGTTTAGTTTTTTTATTATAGTTTTTAGTTTTTTTTTAAATTATATCTATTTTTTAGTATTTAATTTGCTTTCTTCTTTAGTTTTTTAATTTATCTTTACTGATTTTAGATTTTATTTATATACACTTTTACATCCACCATTTGTCACCATGGTAATTATATCTATTTTTTAGTACTTTTACACATATTACATACTTTTTTGTCCACCATTTGTCACCATGACACCCACCATAAGTATATGATGGATTTTGGGCTCTCTTACTATCCACCAACAACAACAGTGATGATTACAAGTCCTGTTAACGCTAGTTTTCCTGGATTGAACTATAATATCCAAGTACTTGATCTAATTATTAAAATGAATAGATGTAAGGAATTAGAATTGTTTTATCACATTATCATTATTACACGCCATATAAATCTAACATCTTACAATTCAATCACTATTTCTTCTATTTTTCCTACCGTAATCTTCTTGTTGTAATTCTTAAAGATACATTTAAAATATTTACTCATAAAAGGAACAATCACGTCAGTAGGATCATTTTGCAATAATACTTCAAAAAAAGTAAATTCACCTGTCCTGGAATATTTGGACGTTGAGCCCTGCTACCAGTTGCAATCAATATGTGCTTAGCAGAATAGGAAAGTTTTGTGCCATCCAATTGTGTCACCTCAACCTCATTTGGACCAACTATCTTTCCCTCGCCTTCAAATAATTTAGCCCCGGCATTGGATAACAACCTCTTGTAAATTCCATTTAATCTGTTTATTTCATCTGTCTGCCGTTTGACAAAAACAAAACTATTAAACAGCCAACAACATACACAAAAACAACAACAAAGTTTTACCTTGCTAGGTGAGGTCCATTACATGGATCACAAAACACCATTCAACAAGGTTAAAAACTAATAAATAAGCTGTTTTCTGCTTCAGTATAAGCAAACAAGCAGGAGGACATGCACGTACAGTTTATAACAAAAAACATCCAGAAAATCGAAGACAATCCAAACTATACCTTAAGGGAGAGATACTAATTTGATTTTAAAAATCTAGAAGAAATATCAGTAGTTTATAAAAACATGAAAGTAAAATCTAGAAATACCTTCTTTTGCAAGAGCTTCTTCCAATTGAAGTCAACTTTCTCACTCAATTCCCACCCATAATTCCTGGCATCCTGTCAAAGAACAATCATACAATTTAGTAGAATGTATACTGATGATTATATGAGAAACACCAGTAATATTTTAATAATTATGAACCTGCATGAATAAAAAACATAAAAGGAAAACCAATACATGATCTGACAAATATAATATTATTTCTCATAACATATTTGATGAGAATTGAATCAATCCTAATGTAACTACATCACATTAGATCTGATAACATATAAATCTAACACTTACTAAAAGCTTAGACGAGGCACATATACTCAAATTTTAATGTAAGAGGGATGCCCTGGGATAAGCTTTCTAAACAAAACTTGAATCTGAACTTGTTAGGGAAGAAAGCATGTAATTTATTCAGCTACAACACACACATATAAGTATATGTTATGTGTGTATGTGTGTTTGTGTAACTAAAGTAAAAAAAAAAAAAAAAGTACATTGAGATAGCAGGAGTGCAGACTGTTGCACCTGCCCAAACAGGTATAGCAGAAAATGAAAAAGACTGGCCATTACAAGACACATAACATAAATACATATATTTATGTAGCCCTCCCCCTAAAGCTGTAGCATATAAATTGTATACTCCAAATTTGGAAAATATAAATTAAATTCGAGATCCCTAGGATGTAGTCAAAATATCATCAAGTTAATTATTTGAGCTGACAAACTCAGTAGTAATCTCCTTGTGCAGTAGCTTCTCTCTCACAAAATGGCATGTTATCTCATGAAACATTGGATTAGAGGTAATGTGAAGAGCTGCCTGATTATCACTATACAATTTCACTGGCTGAATTTCATAGAACTATAGTTCTTAAAGGAGTTATTTGATCCACACCAACAGTCATAGCCTTATTTTTTTGCATAAGACCGAGCAACATTATTTTTTTTTGTTATTTCTGCTTATTTACCAAAATTTATCCAACTATGATAACAAATTTCAATGTAATAATTGAGAAACCCTTTTCCTAAGCTTAACAAACAGGCCTTAAATTATTCCTTTTATGAAAGAAAAAATCTACTTCAGGAAATTGTTTCAATTGGAGGAAACAGTGTATTGCAAAGGTCAAAAAGTAAAATGGTGTTGAAAGGTCTAGTGCTTATGTAGAGCACAAGGTTATGGCTACAGGGAGCGAAAATTACAACAATCTGTAATATACCCAATAACTAATTCATGTTAACAGCAATTGTTTTAAGAACAAATCCTTACCTCGAGTTCACCTCCATAAGATGCTCCATAGACCAAAATCTTTTTGGGAACACAACCACGAATAACACACCTTCAAAATAAAATAAAAAAGTTTAAGCATTTCATTAACTACAATACTTGAAGGAATACCATTGGACGTTGAGAAGAGAGCTAAAGGATGAAATACAGGATCTAGAGCAAAAGTGGCTCTATTACGCAACTATCTTTTTCTAGTAAGTTCACTATATTACAATGTTAATTTGAACCTAACTCAACATCACCCAACCAACTTGTGAGGTGAGGGTTGTTGTCCCCACTTGTATATCCTTTTCAAACAGTATCTCCAGCCGAGCTGTGACTTATGTTTTTTCAATACATCCTCCTCACACCCAACACTATTAGGCTTGGTGTGTGGATAACCCTTTCTAAAGGATCTAATATAGCCTTTAATATCATATTAGAATGTGAATTTAAGTCTAACTTAATCCTACAAAACTAGTTTGAGAGATAGGGGCTATCCTCGCTTACATTCTTTTTAGGGTCTATATCTAGCCAATTTGTGACTTGGGCTTTTCCCTACTCCACAGTTTAATTAAAATATTCAGCAAAAACAAGAAATTTATATGTACTAATAATTTGTTGTGATTTAATAAAAAGGCAACGAGTGCATAATGTTCATGAAAATGCAAACCAGCATACCACACAGAAATAATACAGAAGTTGAAGAAACGAGACTTTGAATTGTTGATATATCATAAAAATCTTGAAGTTACAGCATAAAAAGAGAGTCAGGGTATGCTTCCCAAGAATGTGTATGACTATTCAACCTACCATCCAATACAACATCCCCCTACATCAAGTTAGCAACATGGACCAATCAATACCATTATGCTGTATTAAAAAACAAAAATTGCTATAGAATCATTTAAAGCAAGATTTTTCTTTTATGTTTTTCCAAATTCATCTAGAGAAGACCTTTTGATCCAAAAACCAAATGCTGTTCATTGCACTTTGCAGTCAGTTGGACAAAGTGACATGGCATAAATAACTAGCTACATAATTTCATTTCCCAATTTTCAGTGATTTTGCAAGTGGTAAAAATGAGTTCATAACATTCTTGCTCATTATATGTTCTAAAGCTCACAAGTCATAATTTACATCCTATCAAGTATCATAAGTCCTTAAACCAAATTGAAAAAAAGGCTCCCTATCATGAAAAGAATTGAATGAAATACTGACATCAGTTTGGTTGTATAGAAATCGAGTCATCATAAATGGTTTCCTATTAGGTGAAAGTAAATGAATGCTTTTGTTATCTAATATGCACCTTCTTGCAAGGTTCAGGGATGGTTTCGTTATCTAACATTCAAGATATTTCCCCAAAGTTAATTTCATCGGACTGAGAGAGTGGAGACAATCAAAAGTAAAAGAGAACCACAACGGTAAGATGGACTGGGTTTAGCTAGAGTTGGAGAAGGGTACTGCTACATGGAACAATATAGCTGTAAGTTAAGGAAGAAAATACCCGCTAAATAGATCAAATTGTAGAAGATCTAAAATGATATTCTATGTCTTTTCCCTTACTAACTTATGTAGCTGAGCCAATATTATGATTTATATAGTACAGTGTTATCAGTGACAGATGGCAGGATATGGTGGATTGGAAGGCCAAATTTCCACCATATAAACATGCCATCACGGCTGTGGTGCCATCATAGCAGTCCACTCTTCAAAAATTGCCTATGGAGGCATAAAATCCACCGTAAGATTTTGCTATGGCACCACACTTAAATGCTAATACAATCTTCACAGTCAAGGAGAAAAACTCAACAAGCACACAAATTTGTTTAGCAGACCAGGGAACAAAATTTTATTCAATAAAAATTCAAATGAGACAAATCTCTTGAAAAGCTACAATGAGTAGAATAAGAAGATATATAAGTACAGTGTGAATGATCTGGCAAAAGGCAAATCAATATGCACATTACCTAAAGATTTGACAGAGTCACATCATATTAGAATTTATTTAAATAGAAAAAATGAGGCATCTGATTCCTGTAACATACTTGCAAGCAACTGTTAACATAAGCACAGCATTTAACATGCTTGGGAACAAATGTTTCATAAGAACTACAACAACCCAGCATTTAACATGCTATGGCACCATACTTAAATGCTAATACAATCTTCACAATCAAGGAGAAATACTGAACAAGTAAGCACACACAAATTTGTTTAGCAAACCAGGGAACAAAATTTTATTCAATAAAAATTTAAATGAGAAAAATCTCCTGAAAAGCTACAATGAGTAGAATAATAAGATATATAAATATAATGTGAATGTTTGATCTGGTAAAATGCAAATCAATATGCACATTACCTAAAGATTTGACAGCGACATCAAATTAGAATTTACCGTAACAAATCTGCACGCAGCTGTTAACATAAGCACAGCATTTAACATGCTTGGGAACAAATGTTTCAATGAACTACAACAACCCAGCCATTATCTTAATACCAATCACACAAAAATTGGTAAACAAAAAAGCGTAAATTGTATGGAGAATTTGAAACCCCATATCGAAGTGGAGAGTTATCTTCAAGCATACATTACTTGTCTTTGCCCACAGTGTCATTAACAAGGGATGTCCCCGTCATATAAAAAGGAAAAAGAAAGAGAGAAAAGTGACGGAAGAAAATAATCTATAGAAAGGAAAGAGATGTCAAATTTATGACTTACGTTCCACCAACTCCTCCAATTGTTTCTGAGCTAATGGTATGAAACGGAAGCTCACAAATCCCCACCTTCAGACACAGATTGCAGAATATTATACATAAGGCAACAAATACACCAGTAATATACGTAAGAGAATAACACAGGCTTAGCTAAGTTATCAAGAAAAGTGAGTCCTTCCGTACTATTTGTAATTAGCATTAAAATATACACAACTCGTGCTTTAATAGGATTAAGATTTCGAAAAGGATCTTGAGAAGTTGTGCAAACATTTTAAAAATCTCATTACTCTCCAAAAATCGAGAAAAGCTACAATAACTCAGATCCTCAAAAGCAAAGCTATTTACACAGATTAAACATATTTAACAATACAATTACAAATCATCATGAGCTAACTATTTAGCACCAACACAGTTACAAACCTTAGCTCCGTAATTGGATGAAAATCTAGCAGCACGAACGCCACCACTTCCAGCCCCAATAATAAACAAGTCGAAGTCAAAATTCGTCCCTTGTTCAACACCTGGAACCAATTCAGCTTCACCGTCGATAAGCATCTTCCTAGCCATTGCAATCGAACAATCTAAACTAAATCTACATCAACAACATCACAACCGCGAAAAGTCAAATCAGGTCAGAAATCAAACACTGAAAGCACTGTTCATTAGCAGAACAAAAAGCAAAAAAAATGTAAAATCCAGCATGCAACCAACAACAAAACAATCAACACAGAAACACCGAGATCATTACATTAGCCAGTTCACACAGCAAAAAATGACGAAATAACTGACAAAAGAAGAACAGACCAAAAAATTGTTGCAGTATTCAGTGAATTCTGGGATTTCTTTCCTCTATTTTGTTTTCGAGAAAATGAAACGACGGAAAATTACCTGCGTCGTCGTTTTCGTAATAGGAGTACTTAGGTTTGTGAATGTGGGAATGAAGAAACCAATCACACCACCATTATGAAGAGAGTATTTATACTAGAGAGAAAGAAAGAAAATTTGCATTGGCATCTGTGTATGACATGTGAGATGATGCAGTAATAGCTTGAAGTACAAATGGATTCTTCTAAATTCCTTTTTTTATTTAATTTAATTTTCGTCTCCAACACGAAACCCTTCCATTTCTCCGGACAAAATAGTTGTTCTGTAGGAAGTTTTTTTTTTTTTTTTTCTCATATTATTATTGAAAATAAATATTTAATTGATGTAAAATCATTGTTTTTATACTAAAATTATGTAATTTAATTTTTGAAAAAAATTACCTATCTCAGAATTGCTAAGAAGCAGCATTTCCTTGGGTAAGATGAATGGTTTTTATATAATTAAATGATAGTATTTTTAGTTTGTAAATTATTTATAATTACATTTATCACAATTAAATATATTTAACATAATAATATGTTTTTAAAATTAAAAGACCTACTTATAAAAAAAAATTTAAGTTTAAAATGAATATTTTCAATTGTGATATAAGAGTGCTTTTTTTATCATTTTATAAAAATAGAAACAATAAAAGATGATAAATTAAAGTAGAAGTTTATATAAGTTTTAATTTCTGTAATGTGATTGGTTTTAATTTTTGTAAAAAAGAATTGTTAGTTTTAAATATCTTACATTTTTTTTAATACCCTTTTATGTTTTTTTATCCTTACTTATAGTTATTTTAGTGTTTAAAATGAAAAACATTGATTAAATAATAAAGAATATTTTAAATTAAGATAACTAGATTATTTTTAGTGTAAAATTCAATTAAGTGATGTTTTTATTTTCTTTTATAAATAAGGCTATTACATATAATTTATTTTAATTATGATATATAATTAATAGTTATTTTTACTGTGTTTAGTATTATCTTAACTTTTTCATTTAATAGTTCACTTTAAAATTATAATTTTAAAAAAATGTTATTTATTTGCACGGTTATAATTTAATTTGAAAATTATAATTATAATTTTAATTGATTAAATTATAAATTATTTTTTGTTAATATATCTCATATAATAATTTGATCATCAAAGAAAAAAATTAAAATTGTTAAATATGTTTTTTATATTTTTAAAATTATTTATTACAATATTAGAATTATATAGTGTAAGAAGTATAATCAATTTTCTTTTCCTTTTCTATCTTTACAAAATTAAAAAAAAAATAACTGTATTCATAATATATCGAATTTTTTTATTAATCCTTTTAACGTATAAACTGATCAATATTTATAATTTATGATGTAATATATAAACATATGATATAAAATAAACGCATATAAAATGTATTATTTAATATAATAATATAAACATAATATGTTAAATAATTATTAAATTAATTAAAAATTATATAAACGTAATATATATATATATAATATTTTTTTAGTAAATTACACTTCCCTCCAATGTATTTATTATTCCTCTAATTTTATAATAGACATTCATTTGTATCTTTAATTAAGTCATACACTTTTTTTCACTTAATCTGAAATTAATATATTGGACAAAAAAACTTAAAAATTAAAAAATAAAGTTTGAATTTTATAAAAAAAATTATAAAAGTTACAAATAAAATAAAGAAGATAAATATTGTTTTATTAAAACATAAAAGAGGTTTATATAATATATTAAAAACTGAAAAAGAATGTTATTTAAAGTTTATAGAAAGTTTGAGTATTATATTAATAGAAAAACAAAAGAATATTTATCTTAAAATAAAAAGAAAAGCGAGAATTATTTAGCATACAATTAGGAGAAGTAACTATAATTTTTTTCTAACTTTATAAAAAGTATATATATATGACGTGATCAACTTTTTATGTACAGTGATTGATAGAAATACAACATATAGTGGCCTCACTCTTTCAATGATGTTGATATATTTTTAAGTTAATAAAGCAAATAATCATATCAAATCAAAAAAAGCAACCATCCACAGACACAGTTTAACTTTTTCATATGATAAATTGGATTTTTGGCAAATCTATTAGGCAAATTAGTCAGTAGTGGATAAATAATTGATAAATAATAATTTACGGTATTGAAAATTTTTAATAGAATTATTTGATAAACTTAATAAATATAAAATAATAGAGAGTTTAATATATAAATAAAAGTTATGTTTTATATATTAAAACATGTTATTATGGGAAATTATAATTTTAGATTTCTTAAAATATAATAATTTTTATCAAAATGTTAGTGCTTTTATTTATTTGTTTAAAGTTACATATGTTTTTTCTTTATTTTGACAATATTTAAACTAATTCATTTAATGAATTATTAAATAAATTTAATTTTTATTTATTTTTATAAATGTAGACTTTTTTATCTCTGAATTTATTTGGTGGGGTTATTTTTAACTGTTTGAAGACAAAACATTAAAATATATGTAGGACTTATTGCAATATTAATTTGATGATAGAATCTCATGTAGACAACTATACTTCCCATCACTCCTAGTTAATATTAGTACATCTTTCCAATTCTTTTCATAAATCCCAATTAATTAATTAATTAATTAAGCAGGTTATTCTCACTCTGACATGAGAAGTTTAACTTCAGTCCTTCTAAAAGTTTGTTTATTTTTTTGTTTTTTAAAATCCAGTACTTTTGGTCCTTCTAGTGTTAGTTAATTTTTTTTCTCTTTCAATTTAAAATAATCAAATGTAATACATTTCAAAATTTGATGACTAAAAATGAATTTTGCATATTTAAGAAGTGAAAATATATTTTGTCCTTAACTAATTTTCCAGGATTACATACCTTAATCCATTTAGTTTATAGCATTTGATGAATTAACATTGTGAAAAACACTTAAAATATTTAATATCACTAAATTTGTATTAAATTAAGAGAAATGATTTTGATTTAAAAATTAAAAAATTAGAGACATCTTAAACTAATTCTTATAAAAATAATCAAACACTAATCTATATTAGAGCTAAGTGTGACATTATTTTTTCATCCTAATTCAAATATTATGAACTTTTAGAAACAAATTAGTAAAGTTATGCTCAGACTCTTTGGTCCTTATTCTTTGTGGTTATGTTGCAAATGCTTCATTGTTTATTTGATTTGTATTTTTTTTATTATCTTTTACCATTCTTTTACATCCGTCATTCATTGAAAGTTAAACCTCATTGATAAAATTGTAATAATATAATTAAATGTAGAGGTAAAAAGGTAAGAAAAAGTATACATATACATTTTATATTTTAGTTTTCTTTTATAATAGTTATTGTTATATCAAATATATGTAGATATGAAATGTTATATGCATGTTATTTGTTTTAGCACAATAAACTTAACCATTTATATTTTTAAGCAAACAACATTTTGTTGTTGAAACCTTGTGAACCACTTAATTTACGTTTATAAATATTTATTTAGAATCAAATATTTTTCATAATTATTCATGATTTTTTTCATAATTTATTCAAGGTTTTTTAAGTAAAAATTCATTTCCACTCAATGAATCCTCAAATTTTATAAAAAATATATATATTTTTTATCTATTACACCTAAAAATGAATTGTCCTTTCAGAAACTGCCTAAGGTATATTATAAAATTTTCTCAAAAGTATATTGAAATAATAAGAAAACATTCATATTTTATATTTAATTATGTACAACATTATATTGTGGTTCAATTGCACCTTTTTTGGTTTGCCAGCAGGTGCATTTAAGACCCGCTTCTCTTTGCCTCGGTTAGGGAAGATTTTAAATACATTTACATCACTTATAAATAAGTTCAATACATTTACATCACTTTTAAATCAAAGTTATATACAATTTAAATACATTTTTATTCTTAATCATTCAAGGTAGTTTTTAAAGTAGAATTATATGAAATTTTGAGTTATAAAATAGAAATTATTAATTTAATGATGTTATTTCAATATAAGGTTAGAATATCAACATTAATGTCAGAAGTAATTCTAAAGATGAATTTTCATTTCTTTTAATATGGAATGTTGGAAACTTTATATGCATCGGTCAAAATATTTTTGCACATGATTATGGTGATAATTTTCTCAATATTATTCCAATTTCATATTTTATCTAACACTCTGTTTGGATTAAGTAACTCTCTTTGCATAGAGAAATAAAGGAACGGAATTGTATGTTATCATTTATGTTTTGAATTGATTATTTGCGACAATTTGTTAAGATGGAAAAGAGAGGAACGAATGAGCATTATCCCATCAAATATGAGATGAAATATGTAGAAAGACAAAGTATATTAACATTTTTTACATATTTATCCTTATACATCGATCAAAATGAGGCATAATATTTTACTGTTGAATGTGTTATTATTATTATTATTATTATTATTATTATTATTATTATTATTATTATTATTATTATTATTATTATGTTCTAAGATAGATTTGAACCCCGAATTCTATAAGTACATATAAAATTTACAACTACAGAAAAATTTTATAATCATATTTAATTTATTATTATTAGTAAGAATAATATTAATTACCTTAATAGTCATATTAATATTAATAATAATATAAACAATGATATTAATTATTAATATTATCTATAAAAAGAATTATAAGCAATGTTAAATTTACTTATAAATTTTTATTACATTAATCACATCTAGTACAAATTTTCACTTATTCTCCACTCAAATTCACTCACTCTAAGTGTAAGATTTGATTCAAATAAAATTGTTCTCAATCATTGCATCTAAGGTATTGTTCACTTTAAATATCGAAACTTCGTCATGGTCTTATCCCTAAAAGGTGCCTCGGTAGATTATGAATGAAAGTGTATTTAAACTTTCGTTGGTCTTGACTGTATGTTAAGTGATGTGGGAGTATTGAGAGTACCAGAACAAACCCCCTAAACAAGGTATAAGAAAAACAAGAGTCTATATTTGGAACCACTTTTCTATCCCTATAGATGATGTCGATGTTTTGACCTAAAGTCCATTGAAATAATATCGCTAGACTTAATCATCACATCTAAGATATTGTTTGCATTAAATCTTGGAACTCCATCGCAATTTTGTTCTCTTAAAAGATAGGTCGAAAGGTTAAGAGAGGAAGATGTACATTACGTAGTGTATACATGTCTATTACATAGTGTATATGTGTCCCTATATCTATTGTGTACTTTAGGCTTTGATTCAATAATATTACTCTATGGTCTTCCTTCTTCTTTTCGCCTTTTGTTTTTTCTTCCTTTCCTCTCATTTGTTTCTTATTTTTAAGAGATGTTTGACACAACAATAGTTAGCATGAAACTCAAAAAAGATATTATTGTCTTTAACAAATTGAGAAAGATAACATAATGTCTTTTTTGAGTTTCATGATAACTATTGTTGTGTCAAACATCATGAAATCAAACACATTCTTCTCCAAGGAAGACTTTGATACTTAAAGATGACCTATACATGTTTCTATCTTTTCAACCTCATATTCCTTATTTGTTAATACTGCTACTGTGAAGCCTATACATTATAATTTTTAATTGTGACACTCTCGCTTAGGTCATGTGTCTATCGAAGTTATTCATCAGATTATGGATACTTGTAATATACCTAATGTGAAACAAAAATACTTTTGGGAATTATGTGTTCTTGACAAATCTCATCAATTACCTTTTTTTGATTCTTCTAAAGTTTATACTCATCCATTGCAATTAGTCTTCATGGATATCTAGGAACCTACACCTTTTGCTTCTTCTAGTGGTGTTTATTACTATTTATCTCTTTTTGATGTGTTTTCAAAATTCACATGATTATACTTGATTCACTCAAAATCATAATTTTCTGGTATTTTTTCATCTTTTAATTTTTTTGTTGAGAAACAAAATGGTTTTTCTTTAAAATCAATACAATCTGATAATGCAAAAAGAATTTCTAGTTTTAAAATCATATCTTTCTACTCATGAAACTCAATTGAAGGAAGCATCATCACATTACTGATAGTTGTCTAACATTATTAGCTGCAACATCTCTTCCTCTTAAGTTATGGGGTGAAGCGTTTGTTGTAGCTGTTAACATAACTAATATGCTTCCAACACTTGTTAAATAAGAAAACTCCATATGAAGTGTTTCTTAATAAGGAACCTAATTATATGTTATTTTGTGTTTTTGGTTGTGTACATTAATGAGGCCTTATAATAAAAGAAAGTTTGATTTCCAATCATCTATTTTTCTGTTTCTTGACCGCAATACAAAGCACAAAGGATACATGTGTTTGTCTACAGTTGGTAAAACATATGTATCGAGACATGTCACTTTCAATGAAAATGTTTTTCCATATTCTTTGCCTTCTAATCTTTTTGAATCTTCTCTTACAATTGTTAATAATTCTTCATCATTACCATCTACTATCATTGTTTTACCAAATCATAATTTAGTCTCTACTTTATATCTTTCTTCAACTAATAAATCTTCTGTGAGTATTACTTCTTTGTAGGATCATGCCCCTATTTCAACTAATGAACCTTCTATCAGCATTAGTCCTTTGTAGGATCACCCAACTATTGTTCACCTCACACAACCGTGTGTTGCTTCCTCACCACTTCAACCATCAAATACACATCCTATGCGTACTAGGGCAAAAAACTAGTATTTTCAAACCAAAAATTTACTTCACCACTCTTTCTTCATACACCAAACCATATATTGTGAAAGAAGTTTTTGACAAGCCAGGATTGGTTTTCTACCATGGAAACTGAATATAATGCTTTAATTAATAATACATATGGACGTTAATTGCTTTACCTCTTTGATCTCAAGTTGTTGGTTGCAAATGGGTTTTTCAAAACAAGTTCCATCCAAATGGTACCTTACAATGACGCAAAGCCAATTTGGTTTCCAAAGGCTTCCACCAAAATAAGGTTTTGAAAACTTTTAGTCCTGTAGTCAAGCCACCATAAGAATTGTGTTAACTATAGTTAACACCTATATGTAGTTTCTTCTAAATCACCATAGTTAACACCTATGGTGATTTAGAAGAAACTATATATATGTAGCAACCACCTAGATTTGTCTCTGTTGACCCTACTCTTGTGTGCAAGTTACACAAAGCCATCTATGGGTTTAATTTCAAAAGTTAAGTAAAACTCTTCTTGATAGTGGTTTTCATCCTACTAAGAGTGACCCATCTTTATTTATTATGTTTACTGCTAATTCAACCATGTACATTTTAATATATGTAGACGATATTTTAATCACTGACATATCTCTTAATCATGTTCAAGTTTTAATTCAATCATTAAAGAAAACAATTGGTTCTTAAAGATTTAAAGTCTCTTCACTATTTTCTTAGGGTTGAAGTTTCATGCAATACTGATGGAACATTACTCTTATTGCAATCAAAATATATCCGTGAAATTTACACAAAGCACATTTGCTTGAATAAAAACCTTAACTAACACTTATGATATCCTCTTCACGTCTTACAAATGACGACACAACAACTATCATTTATTGTTGGCTTTCTGCAGTATCTAACCATCATGCGACCTGACTTGACTTATTCCATTAATAAAGTCTGCCAATATATGCATCAACCAAAAGAGCATCATTGGAAGGCTGTAAAATGGATCCTTCGTTACCTTGTGGGCACCATTGATCATGCTCTTCTTCAATGCTAATGTTCTAATTTTACTCTTATTGGTTGTAGTGAGGCAAATTGAGGATGTGGTCTTGATGATCGTAAATCAACCACATGGTATTGTATCTAAATGGGTTCTAATCTAGTTTCTTGGTCTTAACATAAATAGTCGGTGATCTTAAGGAGCAGTAATGTCACTCTTGTTGAATTGAATTGGATGCAATGTCTTCTTGTTGAGTTATATATACCATCAACAATGCCAAAGATATATTCTGAGATGCACACAAAATCAAAACATTTTGAACTTGATATCCACTTTGTGCATGACCAAGTACAACAAAAATGTCTTCAACTTGTACATCTCCCATTCCAAATAGTAAATGTTTTAACCAAACCTCTCTTTTTCACTGTGTTTACATGTTCAAATGTAAACTTATGATAGTTTTGAAACCACCAATAAGTTTAAAAGGAGATATTATGTAGTGTATATGTGTTCCTGTATCATATTGTCTTATGCTATATATAGGGATGGGGCTATTGTGTACTTTAGGTTTCGATTGAATAATATTAGACTCTGTTCTTCCTTCTCCTTTTCGATGTTTGCTTCTTCTTCCTTTCCTCTCCTCTGTTTCTTATTTTCTCACAATATATTTAAATTACCTTTGACCTTGACTCTTACCAGAACACTTTATATACATATTTTTTGGACAATCATACATGACATCTTTGAGATTATGACGCGCATAACCATGCTTTATGATCTAATTAATCTTTCATTATAATTAAGTTTACTAACAATTTGTTTTGGTTGGTATATCTATTTTCAACATATATTTGTTGCAACTTAATTTTTGTTAATCATATGGTTTGCAATTTCAGATTTTGGTTAGCATTAAGATTGAATAAAATTTAAATATTTAATTGTAAAAAATTTCATTACTTTTGAATTTTTTTTCTTATTTTGATCTTGTATTGTAAGAGGTTTAATTTTAAAATAAAGATCAAATTGAGATAATTTTTTTGTGTGTGTAGAAATTTAAGGAAAATATCTCCAACTTCGTGTCTTACAAATCAATCTTAACACCAAAACTACAAGACAAATTATCTTGTTAAAGATTCTAGTTTGCATTATAAATCTCAAATCAAGTAATTTTGTTTTTAATTTTTGGTCAAATAATATGAGTTATTGAGTGAAGCATTAATATAAAACAATATTTGTAGTTTGGACAACTTTCATATTTATTTTTTATACTTTTCAAATTTTGAATTAGAAAATTAGTCGCAATTTCTCTTCAGTTTAATGGTATGATGTAAGGGATAAAAATCTATCACAGAGAATTTTAATACCCAAAGTGTTTTTTTAATGAAATAGTAGCAATCTCAAAATGTCAATAACAACTATTACAACCAAAATTCAGTCTTTGAAATTGAAATAAGAAGAATACAGCCAAATGACAGTATCTCCAGGCATGCCTTCTCGGCAACACCGTACACCTGCGAGTGGATAGAATAAAAACAGTAAGCAATTTGGAAGGAAGGAGAAGGAGAGAGAATTCTGAGCAGTAACAAAATACGGGTACAAAGGGAGAAAATATTCACCAAAAGCAAGCTACCCCACATAGTCTATGAGCTAGCTACTCATAGCCTTGTTTCTTTTGCTTCTTCTTACACCTTGTTTTTGCACCCCATACTTCCCTTCAGCTTGGTTTTCATGGGCCTCATCCTGTTTTCTAACATTACCCCCTTTGTGAGTGACAACCTTGTCCCCAGGGTTGAATTTGGGAAAATTTTGCTGCACCTTTGATTTTGGTTCCCATGAAGTTAGTGTAGCAGAACTAGAGCCCAACTCAATCTGCACCTGCAGTACTTCCTTACCATTTTGGAACATTACTCTTCTATTTACAATCTTGTGAGGTTCTAAGATGGGCCCTTCTTCTATATTTTGTAGGGGTAAGGATTCGAGTGTTCCCCCTTAAAGTTTTTAAGCACTAAAACATGGAAAACATTGTGAATCTCAGTCGTTTCAGGTAAGTCAAGCTTGTATGCACTGATTTTCTTGGTGATTCGAAAAGGTCCGAAAAATTTTAAAACCAACTTCTGATTTCTCTGTAACGCCACCGAGTGTTGTCTGTAAGGCTGGAGTTTCACCAAAACTAGTTGACCTTCGTCAAACTCCAAATGTTTGTGTTTCTTATCTACATACTATTTCATAAATAGTTGAGCTCGCTGCATGTTGATTTTCAACTGTCGTAATAACTGGTCCCATGTTGTTAATAATTCTTGGAGTGAAACATTATCATTTGTGGAAAACTCATAATTAATGAGGGAGGATCCCTACCATATAAATCTTTGTAGGGGGTCATTTTTATTGCACTGTGTAGTGAAGTGTTGTACGAATACTTGGGCCAAGGTAGCTTTTTCAACCAGTCTTAAGGATTATCATAATAGAGGCATCTCAAATAAATCTCAAGGTTTTTGTTTAGAACCTCACTTTGGCCATCCGTTTCTGGATGGTAGGCTGAGCTTATGGCTAGTTTAGTACCTTGAGCTTTGAATAATTGCTGCCAGAATCTGCTGATAAATACTTTGTCACCATCGGATACTATGATCTTTTGGAAACCATGGAGCTTGAAAATGTTTTGGACAAAAGCTTCAACCACTGTAATGCTAGAAAAATATTGCTTTAATGGAACAAAATGGGTAAATTTTGACAGACAACCAATAACCACCATGATAACTGAGTACCGGTGTGCAGGAGGAAGAGTTGTGATGAAATCCATAGCTATTGACTCCCAAATCTGATATGGTATAGGAAGAGGATAGAGTAATCCTGCTGGAAGCTTAGACTCAGATTTTTCCTTTTGACAATCTGCACAAGACTGGACATATTTTCTGAATGCCTTTTGTGCATATTTGGCCAGTAAAAATTTGAACAAATCCTTTCCACTGTTTTTGCTACCCCTGTATGACCTCCCAAGTTACTGTCATGGTACTCTCTTAATATCCAATCAACTAAACTGCTCTTAATTGGAATCACCAACCGATCTTTCCATAATAATAGTCTATTCCTATAGCTGTAATGTTGAATGGTATGGTTATTGTCTCGGCATTGTTGTAGAAGCTGGTACAATTGTTCATCCTTTTTTATATCTTCCTTTAATTACTCTAGCCAATCCAAAGATGGTGTGGACCAAGTAGCAAGGAAACACCTAGAAAGAGCATACACAGGAACATTTTCCCTTCCCAATTTATATTGTATTTCAAAGTCATAACCTAATAGCTTATGGGCCTATTTGTGTTGCTCCGGAGTGTGCAGATTTTGATCCAACAAGGATTTTAAACTCTGTTGGTCGATCCTGATAATGAATTTCTTACGCAACAAATAATGTCTAAATTTGCAATAGTCTGTGTAATGGCAAAGAATTCTCTAGTATATGCAGATTGCCTCTGCATAGTAGGGTTCAATTTCTTAGAGAAGAAAGCGATTGAATGTTTTCCTTGTTGCAGAACTACTCCAATACGACCCCCTGAAGCATCAGTTTCTATTTCAAAGGATAGGTCCAAATTAGGCAAAGCTAGCACCGGTTGAGATGAGATTGCTACTTTTAATTTTTGGAAAGCTTGCTTGGCTTATGCATTCCATTTATATGATTCTTTTTTTAGCAAACCAGTTAAAGGGCCAGCTAAGGAAGCATACCCCTTAATAAATCTGCGGTAGTATACCGTGAGACCTAAATATCCCCTTAATTGCTTAATGTTGAGCGATTCTGGCCAATCTATAATTGTCTGCACCTTCCCTCTATCCATGCTCATACCTTCACTGATATAGTGTGGCCCAAGTAATCTATTTCAGCTATCCCAAAAACACATTTCGAAAATTTGGCAAATAAGGACTTTCGGATCAAAATCTTCAGCACCACTTCCAAATGATGTAAATGTTGATGCCATGAGGGACTCTAAACTAATATGTCATCAAAAAACACCAACACAAATTTTCTTAAATAAGGTCGAAAGATCTCATTCATAAGGCATTGAAACGTTGCAGGGGCATTAGATAACCCAAATGGCATAACCAACCATTCATAGAGTCTTTCATGTGTTCTAAAAGCAGTTTTATACCTGTCTTCTAGTTTAAGTCAAGCTTGGAAAACACTCTTGCTCCAAACAACTCATCTAACATGGTATGGGAAAACTATCCTTGATAGTTACTTTATTCAAAGCTCTATAATCAGTACAAAATCTCCATGTACCATCTTTTTCTTTCACCAGTAATATTGAAGATGAGAAAGGGCTCTTACTAGGTTGTATGATGCCTTCAACCAGCATTTGTTGCACCATCAACTCAATTTATTCTTTTTAACTATGTGGGTATCTATAGGGCCGAGCTTGCACTGCTGAAGCTCCTTGAAGCAAAGGGATATTGTGATCCTGTGCCCGCTGTGGTGACAATCCACTGGAATATCAAAAACCCGAGCATAGGGCTGGAGCAATGAGGACAACTCTGGTGTCATTTCCTCTGATAATGTAAGCCTCTTTTTAGTAGAATTATCATGGTGTTGAACTTGAAGTGTGAAAGTTGCCAGTATTGCATCAGTATGAATCATTCTTTTAATATGATGAAATTGGGCTTGTTGGGGTACAATCTTTTCACCGAACACTATTATCAATTTTCCTTGATGTATAAACCTCAAGAATTATGAGTCATAGTCCACAATATGTGGTCCTAGCTGCTTTAACCACGTAGTACCCAGAATTACATCTCCCCCTACTACATGCAACACATAAACATGTGGAATTTGCAATTTGTGGCCCTGTAATGACACCTCTAATGATGGAATATACCCCTCTACTGCCATCATCTCGAAGTTTCCTTCCATAACATTAAATCCTGGTGCCGGTTGTATAGCTAAGTTTAAAAACTTGGCTATTCTGGGTTGTATAAAACTATCTGAGCTTCCTCCATTAATTAACACATGTAATTTAATGCCATTTATTTGGAGTATCACTCTAATGGTTGTGGGCCCTGAAGTACCATGCAATGTATTGAAGGATAAATGATGTTCCCTCAGCTACTATTCTAATTGGAGTAAAACGTCGTCCTTTACCTGTCCTTTCTCATTTTCTACTTCTATTCCAGAAGGCTCTTCGTTTGTTTCTTCCAATTGATAAAGCATAAACTATTTATTTGGGCATTTATGTTGTGGTGTGAATTTATCATCACACCAAAAGAAGAGGCCCTTCTCACGATGCAATTGCTATTCCGTCATCGTCAACTTCTTAACATGACTTCTATTGGTGTTGGAAATTGGCTTTTGATTTGGTGTAGGTAACAATGGAGGTAAATTTGATCTTGCGATTTGGCGTATTACCATCGAACTAGTATGACGATTTGAGTGTCTATAGCTTTGCGGACCCTGTGTGATTTTCGTGTTAGGCAAGGCTTTATCTTCATATAATCGAGTAAGGCTTACAACCCACTAATGAAATAGTCCTTTAAAGCTTCTGGAGGTTCGATGTTGGTTCGGTTCGCTAAAGCAACAAATTCCTTATAATAGTTTGTCACAGATCCTTGTTGGTGAAGTTTAAACAACAACTGCCTTGGCGGTTCGAATAATGAAGGACCAAATTCAATCTCAATCGTGTGCTTCAACTGGGTCCAAGATCGAAATTGAGTTGTCCTTTGTGACATTTGGAACGAAGGTATGGCCATTCCCGTCATGTGGATAGCAACAATTGCAATTTGTTCATCTTTTGAAATTCTGCAGAATTCAAAATACTGATCGAAGGCAAAAATCCATCCCAACACATCTGAACCGTCAAACTTCGGTAAATCGAAGTGTATCCCGCGGGGCTAATTATGCTGACGGTGTTGTGTGTCATAATCAAGGTTTGAAGGTGACGCTTGTTGTTTGTCTAAAATTTGACCAATAGCATTTTGTATTGTATCAAACTTCTGTTATGTTATTTCCAAGAAACGAGCACGTTCAACTTTTTGCTTAGTTTTTGCTTCATCAATTAACTAGAATAGTTTCTTAATATCAGCCTCGATCCCTTTCATCCTTGTGTTGTCTACGACAGACATACTCAATGGAAGCACCAAATGTAAGGGATAAAAATCTATCACAGAGAATTTTAATACTCAAAGTGTTTTTTTAATGAAACAGTAACAATCCCAAAATGTCAATAACAACTATTACAACCAAATTCAGTCTTTGAAATTGAAATAAGAAGGATACAGAGACAGCCAAATGACATTATCTCCAGGCAGGCCTTCTCGACAACACCGTACACCTGAGAATGGATAGAATAAAAACAGTAATCAATTTTGAAGTAAGGAGAAGGAAAGAGAATTCTGAGCAGTAACAGAATACGGGTATAGAGAGAAAATTTTCACCAAAAGCAAGCTATCCCACGTAGTCTCTGAGCCAGCTACTTATACTCTTGTTTCTTTTGCTTCTTCTTACACCTTATTTTTGCACCCCATACTCCCTTCAACTTGGTTTTCATGGGCCTCAGCTTGTTTTCTAACATATAATTACACCAATTATTGTTCAATTTTAAATTTAAATTTTAAGCTATGTGATAATTCACAATGCATGTAAATAAGAATAGGTGAATTTATATTTCCATTATCTGTTACAAATCCAAACGATAACTTACGTTTAAACATTACCAAATTTGTATTCATCTATCTAAGAATCTATATATGATTAACTTTATCACAACATCTTCGAAAACTTAGACATTTTGGTACAAACTCAACATCACTATCAAATATCTCTACTTCGAAATAACCAAGATTTTGTTATATGTACTTCAACACATCTGATGTCCTTTTAGGAGTTTTGCTTCCTGAACCCCATAATTGTTACCTGCACCTTATTGCAAGTAAAAAAATGTTAAAGTACTTCATGTATCATATTGTTGTCGTCGTTGATGTCGCCTTTATTACCACAACCACCTACACCTCTCTTTTCCATCGGATTCTTGGAAAGGAATAAGGAAATTTTTATCAGAATGATACACTTTTCAATATTATTTCTCACATAACACCTTTGCAATATTATTTCCCAAACTACCACGGTTTACTGTTCAAAGTGGGGAATTCGGCTGCCAGGGGGCCGAATTCCCAATTGGAATTGAACATTTGGTTTTGTAATAAAATAGGAATTCAGTTACCTGTAAAACAAATTCTTGCCGTTTGTTTTTGTTTTTCAAGTTTTATAATTTTTTTATTATTTTAAAGTAAAATAAAGTAAAAAATTTATAATTTTTTATGATTTTTGTATATAAAAGTATAAACATAAATAAAAATATTGTAAATGGTTTATTGTAGATTATGAGAAATTAATTTTCTAGAAAATAAATTTTAACTATATAAATAATATTTTAAAAAGTTTTATTAAAAATTGTGAGAATAAATTTAGAATTATTTGTGAGGCAAAAAAAATTAAACTAACCAAAATTAAATATAAATTGAATTAAAGATAATAAAAAATATTAAAATTTTGTGAATGCTTATTGTTATTGATAAATTAAAAATTTGAAATGAAATTGAAAAATGAACTTAGAAATGTTAAATAAAAATGTAGGTAGTGTAATTTATAGATTTAAAAATAGGTAAAAGTATTTTTTTTGCTAACCACTTAATTAAAAATACAATTAAAATTTGGAAGGATTTATTTTTAATTTATATGAGAGAAAGAGATAAATAAAAAAAAATATGTAAGTGAAAAATCATTTATTTTTATTAAATTTATATGAAAGAAAACTATTTATATATATTTTGAAAATTTTAATTAAATGTAATTTGTTAAAGAGAAAAAAAATTAAACTATCTAAGTTAAATGTAATTTGATTTAAAGATAAAAGAAAATATTAAAATTTTGTGGATGTTTATTAATAATGATAACTTAAAAATTTGAAATGATTTTGAAAAATGAAGTTGGAAATGTTAAATAAAATATAGGTAGTATAATTTATAGATTTAAAAATAGATAAAAGTAGAAGAATTTTTTTGTTTAATAAAAATTTTATTAAAAATACAATTAAACTTTTTTTGTCCAAAATGAACTTTCACAAACCACGCGACACTATTTATCCACATTATTTTCTGAATATGGCAGATATTCTTCAACAAAGACCCACTCTATAAATTAACGTTCCAGATTCAATGTACCCTCATCAACGATATAAAATTAACCTACACAAATCACGAGGGACTGTTCACTCACGTGATAGTCTGAATATTGCAGAGATTATTTAGCAGAGTGTAAAGCTAAAAACAATGTCCCAGATTGAATATGCCCTATCAACGCTCTAAATTGAACTGTCACAAACCACGAGGCACTATTCACTCACATTATTTTCTAAATATGGTAGATATTCTTTAACAGATGTCGCAACCAGAGTCACGACGGGGCCGACAGATAAAAATATTAGTAGGTTTTCAAAATAGGGGAGTCGCCACCATAGTTTCCTTAGAAAACTACGGAAAATCAAAGAAAAACAAGGATAAGGCCAGTCTACGAAAACCTGATTGCGAGTCTGGGATCGGTTACGCGTGGGGAAGGTATTAGCCCCCACAGCGCCCATCCTAAGATGGTACCTTTAATTGAATAAAATGAAATGAGTATAACTTTTGGAATATTTATTTTTCATTAAAACAAACAAAATATTTTTTTATTTTGGAAGGGGCCCGACAAGGTTTAACCTCACCCTTACGTATCTCTAGGATGAAGAATCAAGGTTACGTAGTTCTATGTTTGAAAATTGTTTGTTTGAGAATTTGATAATTTTTAATTTTGAAGATTTTTTATATATTTTTAATTTTAGAAAAAATTAGTGTTTTCGAAAATTAAACTTTATTTTGGATATCGCTTTATGTGTATGGCCCTTTGATATTCCAAATAAAATTAAAAATTTTCAAATTAAATCTCACATAACACAAATGGTTATTTAGGAATTTAATCAAAAAATTATTTTCAATGAAACCTCATGACATATAAAGCCATTTTAAAGATTTAATCAAAAAATATTTAAATAAAATACTATAAAAGAAAAAGAAAAGAAGAAAAGAAACTAAAAAAACAAACGATAATAATAATATTTGACTTTAATATATTATTTATTTTTAGTAGAATATAAAATTTGTTAAAAGATGAAAAAAACGCTACACTCATCAAACCCATTACCAATCACAACAAATAAGCTAGTGGGCTTTTTTTCAAGAGCCATCCATGTGGCTTTCCTGTTTCTTAACACTTTAATCAAAATTATTATATTATTATTAGGCAATTAAATGCCCAATTGGCTGAGTTAAAACAGCCCTGCACCTTTTCTACCCTATTATACATGTCCTAATTAAAAGACTAAGCTCGGCCCAAACACAATTTAATCACCATTACTGGTTGTACCTCCCTTTTAGTCATAGTCTTAGCCCCCTGTCTTGGTATACCACGCTGCCCTAAAGCACACAAATGGGCCTAAGCCCAAATCAAATATTCTCGTGCTCCCCTAAACGAATTAGGATTGAGTGGCAAAAAGGGGATGGCGTCGTTATGCTGGTGCTGATGGATGGTGGCAACGCGACCTTCCCTAGGTGCGCGAACGACGACATAGGAGATCGGCGACAACCGCGGTGGCAGGAGGTTTCAAAGAGGGCTGTGATGGGAGGCGCCAGAGGTTTTATTAGGTTTCTTTCATAATTTTTTTCTTTGGAGGAGTGGTAAAGGTGTACGGTGGTAAGGAGGGGCTGCGACCGACGGCTCACGACGAGGTTAGGGGGATTGGTTTTGTTGGGTGCTATGCCGGAGGCCCAGTGGAGGCGCGACAGTGACGGGATGTTGCGAAAACCGCGGTTGCAGTGGGGCTCGACGTCACTTTTTGGATGGGTATGAAGGTTCGATGGAGGTGGTAGTGAAGGTTTGATGGAAGTGGTGGGGAAGATGTGGCAGCGTAGGGGTATATGAAGGTTCGAATGATTGTGGAAGCCATTGCGATGTAAGTAGGGGAGGCAAAGTTTGGCGCGGCGTAACAAGGTTGGAGAGTTAGGGAGAAGGGTTGGATTGGATGAAATATGGAATGGAGGACGTGACACCGTGGGCTTTAGGTGCTTGGTGGCTATGCGGCGGGACATGGTGGCAGAGGGACAGGGGAGTGGTTCTAAGGTGGTTATGGGGCACGGCGTGGCAAGGCAGGGAGGAGATGTCGTCGGCGAGGGGCGTGATGGGAGGCGCCGGAGAGAGTTTGGTCTAAAGGGAGGACCATGAATGGGGTGCAGGAGAGGTTTTTTTTCAAATTTGCTTTGCTTGGTTTTGGTTCTTGCTCCTTTTCACACTTTGGCAAAAGAAGGGATTCGATGGAATCATGAGTGAAGGCCGATGGTGGTGTAAGGATTCAAACACTCCACTAAAAATCACTCTTAAGGGTCCCCGCTGAGGTTCTGCGATTACATTCTGTTCTGGTTTACTTCTTCTAAGGTACAATTTATGTTTACACTTATTCATTTTCACTCTATTGATTTGAAGCCAGACAACTTACATTCAATGTTGACATTGACACAGATTAACAAATCATGGAACAAACATGGATGCTAAGCAGAGCAATACACTCATATAGAAGCCAATAAAGGAGAAAAAAAACATGCATGTTGACATCTTTGTAGAAGATGATTTATCTGCTTTCTCCTTTTTCTTTCAGTTTGATTCTTTCAATTTCTTTTCTGTAATGGACTCTGCACTTCTAAGTTTTGAACTGTGTAATGTGGACTATTCTTTTGATGATGGAATGCGTGTTTTGGAATGGAGAGAAATGAGAGTGGCGAGAAAGGAGAACGAAGAATGTACTGTGGACCTGATGCCAGGAGTGAACCAAAGGTGATGAGAATTCTCTGAGTCAAGAAAAAATTTTCAGCTCCCCCATAGTCTGCATATCCGACTTCTTATATCATGTTTCTTTTTCTTTTTGGGTGAGTAAAATGCCAAAAACGGTTAGCAGGGGGAGGTGGGGAACCAATCAACTTTTCAGAGATTATGTTGCCTGCCCTTGGGGACATTGCAGCTCCTGATTTTGGTGTAGAGAGTGGTGGAGACAGAGCAAATGTACCGAATCAGAGGATTTGGGGGTGCTAATAGTAGCTATGGGGGTATGAAAAGGGGAGCGGTCAGATCCAAGAGGTGCCAGCCTTGAGAGGACCACAATTTTTTTGTATGTTGCTACCATTATTAAAATAAATAGAGAAAGACAATGAAATAAATACATTTATTTCATTTCATTTTCATTTTTTTAAAATAAGAGGGAATACAAACAAAAATCAAAGTTTACTAAACGATTAAAATTTTTTAAAATTATTAAAAATACTTTTTTTTATCTGGATGAAATTAGGTGTTGACAACATATACCCACCTTATAAATTGACGTTCCAGATGGAATGTACTCTCATCAACGTTGTAAAATTAACTTACACAAACCACGAGGCACTGTTCACCTATATCATTATCTAAATATCGCAGAGATTCTTTAGCAAAGTGTAAAGCCAAAAGCAATGTCCCAGATTGAATCTGTCTTATCAACATTCCAAAATGAACTTTCACAAACTACGAGGCACTATTCATCCACATTATTTTCTGAATATGGAAGAGATTATTTAACAGAGACCCACCTTATAAATTGACGTTCCAGATTGAATGTACCCTTATCAACACTGTAAAATTAACCTACACGAACCACGAGGTAGTGTTCGCCCACATCATTATCTAAATATTGCATAGATTCTTTATCAGAGTGTTAGGCCAAAAGCAGTGGCCCAGATTGAATTTGCCCCATGAATGCTCCAAAATGAACTTTCACAAAACACGAGACACTATTCACCCACTTCATTTCTTGAACATTGCAAATATTCTTAAGCAAAGTTGTACCCCATAAATCAACGTCCTGGATTGAATCTACCCTATCAATGCTCCAAAATCAATCTACCCATCTATAAATTTAACTTCACCAAATCTCACCATTCATAGTATTCTAGGAAAAACTCTTTGTAACTAAACTCTTGAACTCTTTTTCATTACAAACTAACTTTCGCTCCAACAATATGTTCCTATGGAATCAACAAAAACATAGGTCTGCATACATTGCCAGTATGGTAAGTTTATGACATCCTTTTTTTCCAAAATCCATTTTTTTGGTTACCTTTTCATATTAATTTCTTCAATTTTGCAAGATCCCAAAGATGATGTTGTCGAGTCTTATTGTCATTCAATGACAGAGCCACAACCTTTAACTATTCCAATCTTGGAGCAAGTAGGATTTGATGAAATTGCAAAACTAAGGCATTTAAAAGTGAATCACGCCTTAGTAACTTCATTGGTTGAAAGGTGGAGACCGGAAACTCACATTCCACTTTCCAACTGGCGAGTGTACCATCATATTGCAAGACAATTCACTTCAACTGGGTCTCAACGTAAATGGTTCACCAATTGTTAGCCCAACAATGTTTGATTGGGAGGAAATGTGTGACACTTATCTGGGTGTTGCACCAGTGAAAGGAGAATCGCTCATTGGTTCACAAGTCAAACTAAAATGGCTTAGAGAAAATATGCTCCCACTAGGTGAAGAGCCAACAGAAGAACAACTACATGCCTATTGTAGGGCGTACATACTAGGTTTGATTGAAGGAGTTTTAATTCCTGGTAGAACTGGCAACAAAGTTCATCTTATGTATTTAACATTTTTTACTAACTTACGTAAAACAAGGCGATATAGTTGGGGTTTTGCTTGTTTGTTTGTGTTGTATAGGGAATTGTGTAGGTCAATAGATGCTAAAGCAAAAACAATGGGTGGGTGTGCATCACTTCTATAATCATGGGCATGGTATCACATGTCATACATTGTGTCCCTTTCCAGACCGCAACCTTCGTACCCCCTTGTCAACACCCGATTTTGTCCGGGTAATCTTTTAAATTAAAGCATAATGATAAAAATGAAAAGAAATAAAAATCAATAATAACATAAAAATATATTTATTAGTTTAAGTATTCTTGAAATAATAATAATGATAAAAGTTAAATAAAATTTGAACTTTTCCATAAAAAAAAAAGGACTCAAAAAGAAAAGGTGGTGATTTTACAAAATAAAATAAATAATTAATAATAAAAAAACGAAAATAATAAGAAAAAAACAAAAA
>Ga0209700_102805_pt1 | contig 34731 bp, 10 predicted proteins | sample SiratroredBW_FD_187528 | JGI IMG/M metagenome (GOLD analysis project Ga0209700, IMG submission 187528) | Root nodule microbial communities of legume samples collected from California, USA - Siratro red BW (SPAdes) (version 2) | ecosystem: Host-associated > Plants > Roots > Nodule | place: USA...
AAAAAAAGAAAAAAAAAAAAAGGAGTTTGTTTGATGAAGAAAATAAAATAAAAGAAGAAATAAATTAAATTAATTAAAACCACTCGTTATTTCCCGTCTAAGTTTGTGTATTTATATTAAACTACTTACCTCTTTCATATTTCTCCACTATTTTTCTCTTAAATTAAAAACCTGTTATTTTCATAGTATTTCTGATTTATTTGTGTAATTTTTTTGAAAAAATGTTGGAAAAATAGAATTCTATACATAAACATGTTTTTTCTTTCTCATAAAGGTTGCATACAATAGAAAAACCTCTAGCGCCTAGGGTTTAAGCCACACACTTAAACTATCCAACTATCCAAAATCCTCCCATTTGAATCCGTTCCTACCCGCTTTTGGTTTCGATTTCGTGCTGAAAGTAGATTACAATGGCTTCCCAACACGAAGACGGGTTGAATTTCAACCCGATTTCGATTGGGGTCGATACAACAATGCCTTCGCAACACGAGAATCGGTTGGATATTGACCCGAATCCAATTGGGATGGAGACCCAGGAAGCGGAGACAGGAAAGTTTGCGACTTTGGGTTGTGTTGCTCCTATTGAGGAAGGTGTGGAGAAGATCAATTTGTTGGGTTCCTCTCTTTCTATTGAGGAGAACGGCGGTACTAAGGATGATAAGGAAAGTGAAAGTGACAGTGACAGTGAAAGTGACAGTGGAAGTGAGAAGTCAGGGTCTGAAAGTCCTGATTCTGGTAGTGAAAGCAGTAGCAGTAGCGGCAGTAGCAGTAGTGATAGTGAAGAGGAGAGTGATGATGACAAGGAGGTAGAAGTTGAAGAAGGAGAGATAAGTAGTTCTGATGAAGAAAAGATGGCTAGTTGGAGCATGGTTGATGATGATGCTGACCATGATGAAGAAGATGGTGATGCTGGAGTTGGACCCATCAGGTCAAAGAACGAGCTTCAGGTGTTCTTTTTATTTATTTTAGTCATATTGCTAATTTGATTTCTTCATTGAAATTAACATTTAAAGAACATGTTGTCTACTGTGAGGGTGTAAATTGTTTTGTGTTATGTTTTTGTTTTTAGTAATTGAGATACAAAAGGGGTGTGGTGGGTTTTTAGTTTGATTTCTCTAGGAGAATATTTTTGTTCCTGTTTATGTCTCAAGGATAGTTTTGTTTGGAATTTATTTTTTCTATTTTGCAATGTTTTCTGTTTTCCGGGGCTTTACACGGTAAATATTGAAAATGGGATGAAATGAGAAAAAGTTGTTTTCTCTATTTTCTGTATGAACTTCTAAAACTAATAAACTAAGTGAAAACATTTTTCAAACCATACGACAAAGTTTGACCCTTTACATTAGAGTTTTATTAGGAATTTTGAATTACAGTACAAGAAATTTGAAAATCTCGTGATGTTTAATACAATACACACGGGTGAAGAAATTCAACTAGTGGAACTAATCTGAGTAACTTGTTGATAACTTGGATCATTGCTATATGCAATTTTATTGTGCTTTTGTGTATTCTTTTGAATGGTATTGTCAACTTATGCAGAATCTTCCTGCTGTTCCTCCTGTGAATGCTGCTTTAGAACCACACCATCAAATGTTGCCAGTGGGAATCATTACTTCTGTAAGTCTGCAGTAGCCCTATCTCAAATAAAATATAGGCATTCCATTATTGATTTCAAATTTAGCTTCTTTAGTTGCTTAATTAAGCATGCGTGTATGTTAAAATTGCAATAGGAATAGAATAGAAAGGGTGCCCGAATAGTGTTGGAATCATCTTAATGGAGTTTCTCATTTTTCAGATTCTTGGTGCTCAAGTCATTGTGGAAGGAGTGGAGAAGCATGACCCTCTTAATGAGGGTTCTATTCTTTGGTTGACTGAAAGCCGAAAGCCACTAGGTTTAATTGATGAAATCTTTGGACCAGTCAAGAACCCTTATTATGTTGTGAGATACAATTCTGAAAGTGAAGTTCCTACAGGGATCAATGGGGGAACCTTGGTCTCGTTTGTTCCAGAATTTGCTGATCATGTGCTTAATAACCAGGATCTTTACAAGAAAGGGTACGATGCATCTGGTGCGAACGATGAAGAGTTATCTGACGAATTAGAGTTTTCAGATGATGAGAAAGAGACTGAATACAGGAGAATGCAAAGAACAACAAAAAGAGGTGTAAATGATCAAAATCATGTCAAGAAGAAAAACAACAGAAAGAAATTTTCACCTAAAGAGCATGTGGCACCATCCATCCCTGATGCACCTGCTGCACCTGTGCTTACTCATGGAAATTGTCTTCCTTTTCCAGGTATTGGACAAGCTCTTTTGGGGGGAACTGCCTCAGTTCCATCATTTCCCCACTTAAACGCAGCACCCCCCAACTTTGCTCAAAATGGAATTTGGACAAACGGAACATTTCCACAGCATCCACAGAATGCCATGCTTCCTAGTGGTTTTCCTGCAAATGGGGTATCATGGTTCCCACAAAACACTCAAATTCCTCCCCAGCTGCAAATGCAAGGAATTCCATTTCAACAGCAATTACATGTAAATCAGGGATCTCTTTCCACCACTATGCTACCTGGGATGCAGCCCAATATGTTTGGTCAATCCATATATGCAACAGGGCTTGTTGGTCAAAACCAAATGGCATTTGGGATGGGATCACCCTTCCCACAGATTCAGCCACCTCCACAACAGGGATTTCAATCCACTTCTGCCAACCCCCCTCAGTTTCATCCAGGTCCATCTGGTAATCGTGGTAGAAAAACGTTTCATGGTGCAGGAAGGAAAGGGTGGAGACCAGCCAAGTGAAGTTCATTGTGTGGCCTATTTGCAAGGAATGTATTACAAATGTAAATTTCTTGTAAGCCTATTGAATTTTGAAGCGAATTAGGTAAGTTCTTTAAGTAGTCGACTTTCTAATCTGAAATTAAAGGCATCATTTGTGGTTTAAAGTTATATGGATTTGAATAGATGGGTAATTATTTTGTTTGTTTACATCCAATGGCTGAGTCATGCCAATGTTTATGTAACCACATACTAGAAAGTCCAATTTATTCCTGCCACTTTAGAAATGAATTTTGAAAAACAAGTTCTGTATGTGCAGATAGAAATGAGTTTTAACTGTAATTAGTTAAATTTTTTTGAAATAATTGTCTTATTTAACGACTCTTGATTTTATGATTTTTTAAATTAAGTAGAATGTGTATTATTAGAAACAATCAAGTTAATAATATATATTGTTAAGAATCTTTTTATGCAAAAAAATAAAAATAAAAATTAGATAATACGAAAAATGGGGAAAACAAAATGTTGCACTAGCCAATGATCAGAAGAATAATTGGAAATCTTTATATTAATTTTTTTCTTAACAATTTCTAAAACCTACTCTTCTAAGCTCAGGGCAAATATTTATACGCCATCTCCAATTTTTGTCTTTGAAATCTAAAATGTCATCTGTCCTTTTACAAAGAAATGTTGAAGCGTTTCCAGGCCTAAACCATTTTACATAACTCAGAGAGTGATGGAATGAGTTAAAGTTATGCACCTACGAAATCATAAGGCATAAAAAAAATTCTTTGATAATTTTTGTCATCAATTTAAATAAATTAATATAAATTTTTTGAAATGAGCTCTTACCTCACAATTATCTTTTCTTCAAATATAATAGGTTATCATTAAAATAGATCTATGTTATGACATAATCCATATAGATTATCACATTTTTTATGATAAAAGTATTTTCAATACCTCTTAATAGACCAAGTAAACCATTCTCACAGATGAAATCGAACAGAAGTGTTCTATGTTTGCATACCATTCACAGGCAAAAAGACATAAACGTGCCCTGGGTTGTCTGGGCTAAAACAAAGACGATAAAAGTATATTTTAAAATAAGAAAACAGAATAAGCAAACCACTTACTTTCCTTTGGAATCATTTATACTTGAACAATAATATGTGGCTCATATATAAAGAAAGCACACTCATCTCCAAAGCCAACATTGAGGAATAATTGTCCAAAACACGGAGCTGGTCTGGTACTGCATTATTATGGCCATGTCACCATCCATTGCATATCAAATCACCTCTTTTTTTAACATTTTTTTCCTTCATGATAATATACGAACAAACATTAAAGGATAGAGAGAGAGAGGGAGGGAATAGAAAGAGTGAAAATAAATTGCTGAGATTGAAATTTATGATCCAGTCACAGTGAGAACAAGGAATGGTGAACTCAGTCAGACTGGTAATGAGAAATTAGGAAATTAAATTAAACATATTCTTCTTATAGGGAGGCATAATAGGTCACATTAACAAGTGAGAAAATAGCAGAATATGAAGAAGTCAAGCTTTGGCATTGTTTGTAAAGTCAGCACAAGTCTGGCAGCTGCAATCTGAAAAGCGGCAGATATCACAGCCAAAGCAGACACAAGAAGTGCAACCTTTGCATGTTGGAGAACGAGTGCATCCCCTGTAAACTCTACGACTCGCCCTTTCCTCTTCATCATCACATGTAATTCTGAAAAATAATTACCATTATTAATTGCTCCATAAATGTATATAACGAGACAGTTTCAGTAATGACAAACGTGTAATAAAATAAACAAGCCAAAACTGTCTAACTAGACCAATTTGATGAATGGTAGTGCTGGATATAAAATAAAACCATTTATCTACTTGAGTACTTTTACCATTTGTAATGGATAAGATATAAGATACCCATCAACAGTTTGTCCTCCAAAGTGGGGGTAACAATCTATCCATTGTCATTGGTTGCAAATCTCATGCAAAGAATATTTTATTATTAAAATAAAAGGGTGATCAGTCAAAAGGAGAAAATGGACATAGTGCACAGATAACTGGAAATAACGTGTAATAGCTGATCAAAGTGATGGAAAGCATTTAAGACAACAATAATGAAGTTATAGAAGCTATCTAGTTCAAATATAATAACAGCATAAACAGCATCAGTTGAGACACATGGAGTTATAAATAACCGCAGAGGGCATAATAGTCTAAGCAGTAAGAAGCATTAGCAGTGGTGGATGGAAGATGAACACTTGGCAAAACACTTCTAAAAAAACTATATTATAAATTTTGGAATAAAAAACAATTTATGTTTTCCTTTTCTGTATTCACTTTTAATTGCAAAAGTGTCACCTTTGTACTTTTATCTTCTGTTTTCAGAAATTCAAATGGGAAATAATGAAACATCTTTTTATTTTTTTACTTTATCTTGTACAAACGTCTGAAAACAGAAAACAAAGTAGAAACAAGGCATTAATTTTGTAATTAAAAATGTAAATAAATAATATTATCTCAAACCAGAAACTCCTACGGTTACGAATAGTTTCCATTTTAAATTCATGGTAACAGTGAGACCCATACGCCTCTCATTAACAAGACTAAGACTTGTAACTGAATTGTGCCCATATTGTCTCAGTAGATAGTCTTTAAATAATTGCCAAATGTGAATTTTTGCTACACAAAGATATTCAATCTACTGCAAACACATCACTTCACAATTTTGAAAACTTGAAATAATCATTCTATTTCAATATCTTCTGTCGTACACTGCAATTGCACTCATTATTCTCTTGATAAGACCTTGTCAAATGCCAGCTTCAGCACATTTCCCATTTTTGAATCCCTGAATAAATCATTAAATCCAGAATGCACAGCTTCTGGCTAAATTCAAATATTGGTACTTACGTACTTGTAACAACAACAGATGACACATTTTAAGTCTGTATAATAATAATTCTACTAACTCATGAACACAAACAACCAAACACATAAAGTTCAGAAAAATTAGCTTAAAAATATCTAATTTTATCACTAAAGATGCTACCAAACATTCCTTAGAACCAGGCGTGCTTAAGCTCTCCCAGCTTGAGACTTGCTTGCATGACACTATCACAAAGACTGTATACTATAGCTTGCATAGCACTCTGCAAATTAGCAATTATTGGCTACTACAGCTTCAAATCTTACTCAAGATTAAGAAAAGATCAAAGCTATTGGTTCAACTTGGAGAGTGGCCATATCACTTCCAACAATATAACATGTTAAACAGACAGTGCTATTGGCATCAGTGAAAGCGTTCAAAGCATGGTGAATCTAATAGATGGACTTTATAACAACAAGCCACCAACAATGAAAAGATGAGTTGCTCATTTATATTTTAATTATCAGTAAAAGGGTATTTGAGAGAAAAAAACATACTTGTCATATGGAAGATCAGCACATTTCCAATTTGCATCTGCCAAAGCATCATGGTGAATGCGGCATTCCTCTTTAGTTCTCAGACGAAACCTGCGCTCTTTACTGCACCTAGAGCAGCGAACAAACTCATCACGGTGACAAGCACGGCCATTTTGGGATCTATGGGAGCCATTTGCAGCTTTTGACACCTGATTGTAGTATTTGAGTAGTACTGTTTTACACAGTGGAACCTTCTCACCATTAACAATTACCCAGACATTATTCTTCCATTTCCTGGCAGTCTCTCTTCCAGAGTGTTTCTCAAATGCAGAAGGAGTCAACTTGGCTATCAATAAAGCAACGTTAATGCAAATAAAAAAAAGTCATTTGGAAGAAAAACACTATCATAGAAGAAAAAGATGCAACACTGCATAACAAGCAAAGTCTAGAATCCAATATCAGAAAATAAAAAAGGTGTTTCTTTTTCAAGAACTATCAGAGCTTACTTTCCCCTCTCAGCTTCACCAGAAGGCCCATGAAATCCTTTCTTTTATTTATTTATGAGTGAATTTTCTGGACTTTTATCCACACTTAATCATGTCATCTCTTCCCTAACTGTTGATCTGTATGTGCTTTCAAGTTCAAATCATATTGGCATGGTCTTACATTACTCTATGAAAATCATTTTCTTAAGTCGGTATTTCATGTATATTTTGTAGAAAAGATCACTTGAAAATATCCCATGCTGCGAGGCGAACAAGATTTACAAAGTAACAGTCATTAATTTTTGTTTTTCTTTAATCCGCATGCAAAATAACGCATTAACATTAATTTTCTTGTGGAAGCAAAATAACGCAGACATCTAAAAAGTGGAACAAATACAACTAGACAAAGCATATGCATAGTGATTGAAAGAATTAGATTCTATTTTCAGTCTCTGCCGAAGGTACTCGTTCAACTCAGTACCCAACAATTAAAAAATACTGAAGTGGAACGGATGGTTCATGCCAAATACAAATAGCAATCAATCACATTCATTCCTAACATAAGAGAATATGCCATCAGGGACAAGAACCAACCTCATGAGCAAAACTCATGACATATTATAGACTAATAATAAGACCATAGGATCACACAAACAGTCTACTCTGCCAAACAGACTTCGATCACTTTCAACAAACATGGAGCAACGATATCACATAATGGTTACGCCACGTTATTATATAGAAACAACAAAAAGGTCTCCTTCAAAAGAAGAAAGACACGTTTAAACACACAAAAAAGACAGGTGCTGTTTAAAAATCTTCCACAATTGCACACAACAACAAACAACACCCTCCAAGCCCGATCGTGTAGTATACCAAACCAACAAGTTCAGTGAGACAAATCAACATACAGTTCAACTGTATGAACGCACCATCACACACTCACAAGCCGAAGCAGATCAAAACAACCCCATAATGACACCCATCAACGTCAAAAAAACTCACCACAACACAAACCAAAGACATGCACAACACAAAAACACTCACACAAAACAAAACGAAACAAAACCGAACAAGAACAAAAACCCTCATCTTTGGAGAGAGAGAAAGAGACCTTCTTGACAACCAGGGGTGCATTCACAAGTGATTTCAAGGTACCCATTAACGAAAACCCTAAGTCTTCCAACAGCGTCACCATATCTATGGCTCGTGCACCCGCACGTGACTTCGACATAGTCCCCAACACGCTTCACCCCACTCACCTCTCTCAGCTCCTCCTCACTGAATATCGTCGACCCACTTTCTCTCTCTAACCCGTTCGCCATTTTCCCCTCAAAAGACTCTGTTTTTTACCAGAAAACGATGTGGGTGTAAAATCGAATACCAAGGGCAACGCGATGCCGAAGACGACCCAACAGCACGTTAAGCCTTGAGATCTGACACCGAAACGTTGAAATGTTTGAGAAGAGAGAGAGAGAGAGAGTGAGAGGAAGAGAGAGATACTGAGGGGTTGGTGATGGGGTTGAATGAATAAATGAATGAGCTGGCGTAGCCAAACAAATGTTGTGAGTGAGGTGAAGGGGTTAAAAGGCTTAGGGTGCTACTTGCTATGCATGATATGATATGTCATGAGATGAGGGAGGATATTGATATATAAAGAGAGATATAGAGAGAGAAAACTAAAGTTTATAGGGAAATCCTCTCATGAAACCAGACTAGGTTTTTGATATTCGTGTGGTAGTCTGTGTTTTTCTTTTTATTTTATTTTTTACTTTAACTCCAACCATTTTCTTGATATTATGATTTTGCATTAAATAACGGAACGAATTTAGAGAAAAAGAGTCTTTTTTTGGGGAGATAAAAAAAATAAAGTGGAGTTTTGTTATGGAATGAGAATTGGATTCTCTTCTGCATAAGCTGCAATTCATCTTACCACATCATGGATCTGAGTCAATTTTAGTAGATTGTCAAATGGTATAACCACAACAACCCAAAGGGTTTGGTTCAAAGTTTTTACTTTTAAATAAATGCAATACAGAAGTACAGAACTTATGTTACGTTAAACTGCTGATATTATTACTTGGACTAATTTGATCCTGTGTATAATTAATCTTTATGGTGATAAAGAGATTTTACGTTCCAATACATTGTATTAATTACATGCCTTATTCAGAATATTTAAATCCTTCTATATGTTGTTTTGTCATACTCTATATAATTAATAACATTACTACAATTACATCAGAGGTTACTCCCAGCGGCAACCATGATGGTAATATATGGCATATATATACGTTAAGACTTGTAACAACATAAGGTGATGAAAGGAGAATTGATTCTATATCTATCTCCGTATATGGCAGAAAACTTTCTGAATCCCAACAGCACAGTTAATGTGTGAAAAAATCATTCAACAAAATTGGTAAAGTCTTTATTTGAGAACTTGATACAGACACACTGAATAAAGTTCTCTATTCTTTACCGGGATCAAAATGGCTTGATAGTTTATCAAAGGAATATACCTTTTCCTTAATCAGGTACAGGATGAAAAACTTCTCTCAGAAATCAAAAACAAAAATATTATATATAATATATACACGCACATCTGAGTTGCTGCAAACTGTCAGGACTAATGCTTTTAAAGCTCTGAATTTGTTTTTAGTTGCCATTTCTTATGGCGTGGGAGCTTTAGTGTGCCTAAACTCTTGTAGGACTCCAATAACAAGTTTTGTTCTATTATTACTTGAAAATCTACACCATTTTAGTAGTTATAAAGGTTTTAAAAAATGTCTGCCATTTTAGCCACAACATCAAGATTTTGAGTTTCCATGACACAATAATATTATTACAATTGAGATAGCATTATAGACTATATATTTGTCTATAATTTCCAGTATCATCAAAGATAGCAACAAAACTGTGACTTAAAACCAAACACTTGGTTGCATTTTTAAAGACTTGAGCATGTTACCATTTTTAATTTCCTAAAATGCACACCATTGTCCACTAGTTACCCCAAGCCAATGCAAGTACCAAAAAACCAATTCATACTCATACATGACCTCCTAATTTTGGCCGTTTAACGTTCTAAGAGAATCAACAACCACCACCAAAACTTGGACTCAGCAACTTAGGCAGACAAATTGCAAATACTAGCTAGGTGGCTGATAAGGTCTCCTATACATGTCTGTTCTGCAACTAAAAGTGCAGGCAAAGTGTGACATTCAATAGATTTGATTCTGGAGAATATTTAGCAATTAGAGAAGCCGTTGATTAAGAAATCCATGTCTGGTCAGCAGTTATTATTTCACTCTTCATGTCTTGTCTCAACTCAACCACAAAAGATTTTCTCCTCCCACTGTATGTTTATATACATGTACTTCCAATTTCATTGAAATCATCACATTTTGCACTGTCTGAGTTAAAGCCTTAAAAGTCCCACATAGGTCGGCACAATTACTGGGATGTCATATTGTAGATTAACTACAACTATTAGTTTCTTGATTGATCTAACATTAATACTTTAACCTTTTACTTTATAGACTGTTTTTGTGTAGTTTTCTTGGCTTGTAGAGAAAAATCTCCACAATTTTTACTATGTTAATTGTTTGTTTTTTTTTCTCCACCCATAAAGTGATTGATTTACAAAGAGACATCTTTATCTTGGAAAGGAACTCGTGCATTTTGGTTTTTAGTCTCAATTACACAACTTAGTCAGTTGATTGGGGCCCTCACATAGGAGAGGGGGGACACATGAACTTGTGTTGGTGGCCGAAGCTGCTATAATACCATCATGATTTTACAAAGTGCACAAGATATGTATTGATTCCATGGTCTCAACTTTTATCACGAGATGTGGAATAGGCCATAATAGGAAAGAAAATGCAAAAAGGTATATTTTTTTTTACAGTGACACATTTTTTTTATCAGGGCATGTAAAATGGACCATATTGGGAAAGAAAAAGGTGAAATGGATATATTTTACTGTGGCATGCAATCGTGGTGAGGGTATTCATGAAGCCATGAAAATGTTGCTCTTCTGGCTTCAAACAGTTGAGTCCACAAACCCAACAAGTGCAGTGTGTGAGTGTAGGAGATAACTTTTACAAGTTATGAGAGTCCAAAACTATTATTACGGTTATTATGTGTGGTGTGCATTTTCAACGACAAAGTACTGATTATAATGATGGTGGACTTTCCCACTTTAATGATCACACAGTGTTTGAACTGTGTATGAGAGTGGCTCCTTGAGGAGTACTCTTGGTAGAGTGCAAGCAGTGTGGATATTTATACACACCTAGGATTCTCCACCTTCATAACATAACATAAGCTTAAGCTTCTGTGTGTCTCTTTCTAACACACACCCACGTGTAACTCTTCTTCCATAGTCCTTCACAACTAACAAGAACACTTTCATCATTCTCTTTTAACCATGTTCTTTCATAGGACATTTCATCAATTTTACCCATCACTATTGCTTGTTAAAAAATGTGAGACTCATCTAAATTTGTGATTTGAAACAAGATGCTAATATCATGAATTTGAAAAACTAAATCTACATGGAAAGAAAGACCAGAAAAGAAAAGTTAGCATGTGAAAAGAAATAAAATAATAAAATTTTATTGAAAATAAAATATCATTTATATCCTACATGTTGCAAACAACTCACATTTTGCTTTCTTTCTCATGTAGACTATTTTGTTTGTACCAAATAGTGTTAAGTATATGTCACATAAACCATGGATACATAACCATTATAGGATCATCTAATATTTTGTCAGTATTTTTCTTATTATTAACACAAACATGTGTGTGACAAACATGTGTTTGTATATTTGAAATTTTTTAAACATAATGTAAGTTCTTATTAAATATTATAATTAAGAATGTATATAAACGTTGTTTTCTCAAAATGTATTTTAAATTGCTTTTTATTTATTCTGTGTTAAAAAATAAAAGTTGAATAAAGCAGTTCTTAATTTTTTGTATGTGGAAAAATAATTATATTTAAAATTAATTTTTAAAACAATGTTTATGTGAAAATGGGTTTTTGACTATGGTTAGGAGTTTTAACACTTTTAATTTGTGATTGTAACTTTTCCTAAATATTAACAAATATTTCTGAAGTAGTGTCAATATTTCTGAAATAGTGTAAATGATTGTTATATTTATGTTAACAGTGAATAATTTGATTTCCAAAAGAATATATAGATATAAAATTCATTTTAATATATTTTTTAAAAATTTCTTTTACCACGAAAAAAAAATCTTCATTTATCAATAACTTTGATGATTAAGACTTCAAAATTTTGAATACATACATTGGAAGGAATGTTTTTATGTGTTTTAGAAATGTATTTTTTATTTTATTTTACAAAATGCCTACAACATTTCATTTATAATGTAACTGTCCTCTTCTAATCAATAATGTTGCTATAATTGCTCTTGGATCCTTTCTACTTCATAACTACCTTCACCAATTTTCCATAAATTCTTTCTAAGTTCAAACTTCTTTTGTGAAGTTCGAGATCAGTCTCTTGAAATTTCTTTTCCTGAAATTTTACTTTTATACTTTTGTACTTAATCTTACTCATTTAGTTGATTTAATCCGGTCTTGAAAATATTTTATCCTAATTTATAAATAAACAAAATGAGGAAATCTTATAAATATACCTTTTTACCTTTTTTCTCGTATCATTTATCTCATATTTAGATTATTTTTCCTTTGTATCTTGCGATCCTCCACCACCTATCTACACCCATAATTAAGGTGAACATTCAAGTTTTTTCCTTCAGAGAACGTTAACATGTAATACTGAATTGAATATGGAAAATTAAAATGAATAACAATGCATGGGCCACTTAACATATGGAGAAAGGAAAGAAAATAGAATAAAGAAAAAAGAAAGATAAATGAGATAATATAATATAAAAAAAGATAAATAATAAACATGATGTGGACATCATTGTTGAAATTAAAGAAAACATGTTTGAATGGAGCTACTTTAACACGTCAAGAAAACATTTTCCTAACAAAAACTGTTAGGTCGCCACCATTAACCAATCCTCACACGGAATCCAATGAAATTTTCTGCATCTGATGCAGCTACTGCTAGCCACCGCGTTAGCCACTGACACTCAAACATCGTCTTTATGAACAAAACACGTTAACACTCAATTTACTATAAATTCAAATTATTTTCTTAAACCTATAAAACTTTATTAAGAAAAATAGTTGGAATCAAATATTATGATGTGACCACTACTTTGGTTAGGCGCCACGTATGGTCGGTACCTTACCTAAGGGCCGTGACCTATGGCAACTACCTTCTGCCGAAAGGACACCCTAAATAGCTGGTCCTAAATATGCATCACCATCAATTTCCTAGGGTTCTATATTCACTCAATAGCGTTTCAAAATTTTCACTTCCTCAAGAAATTGTAGTGGGGTGTGATTGTGCCTTCATGTAATGCTCATGCACCCACAAGCTAGTATATAAGGCCAAAATGAGGATCCAAATTCTAGGACCTTGTCTTCCCTTTTGACAAATTATATGATCATGTAATCTTAGGTTCATGTTTCAAATGATTATGTTTTGTGCTTGCATTTCTTCACCTACTTCTGCATCAAAAATAGTATTTTTATTTATTCTTATCATGCTATACCTTCTAGGTTAAAATGTTTGTTGGAATTCTTCTATATCAGATCAATTTAGTCTCGTATTTATATATTTTTTTTAAAATATATACTTTATGACCATGTGGTGAAAATTATAGACTTTCTTCACTCATCACAAATTAGTCTGTAGCATTATATCTTACCGTTACAAATCTTTTTATAATACACAATTCATAATATATATATATATATATATTTAATATATAAAAGTTATATTTTCGATCAAAATAATTTAAATATATAACAATTAGTACATTACATATATTTTTTTATTATTGTAAAAAATTTAAGTGAACGTAGCCATAAGTTAAATTATCAACAGCAATGTTATTCAATCCAAAAAAGTCAATAATGCAAACAAAATTTGATATAAAATCAATTGGGCTAATTGGTTTGAGATAATGTTAAATTTCAACTGATAAAAAATAAAGAAAGAGAAGGAGATAGTAAGATAGAGTTTATTAATTTTAATTAAAATCGTATTGAGACGTTTCACAAAATTAATTAATTATTCTAGGAAATTATTGTACCTATTTAATTAATTAATTACTTTATCACTATATGTATGCGTGAGAATACTAAAATACCAAATTAATTATATGCATGCTGTGAGAATATCAAATTAATTATCTTACCGGTGCATGCATGAGAATTAATCTATCAAATTAATGCACCATAAGTCAATATTAATTAATTTGGAGTGTTACTAATGTAATTAATTAATTATTCTACCCATGCACTTAATTAATTAATTATTTCACCCATACATGCGTGAAAATATCATATTAATGCACCAAATTAATTATTTCACCTGTGCATGTGTAGAATTAATGCACCATACTTCATAATTAATTAATTATTTTTTCACTAAAATCATACCAAATGGCACGATTTTTATTTAGTTTTTATTTTATATCATTTTAATTAGAATTAACTACCAACAAGATAGTCTCCTTGCCATATATTTATCCATTTTAATAAAAAATATTTTTACTCATTATAATAAATACAGAATGAAATTACATCATAATAGTATCTTTACCAAAACAAAATATGATCAAAACTTTATGTATGAAAAAACATGTCAAATAAATAATTATCATGTTAGTTTAATTATCCACACACACAATATATATATATATATATATATATATATATATATATATATATATATATATATATATATTATCATTATTTTTTGTTATTTTCCTAAAAATAAATTGTGAAAATCTTAACTATGATAAACTATATTTTATAAAAATTAAATAAAGATAAAAGAATTATTTATTATACTTTTATTTTTGTGGTATTTATTGGATCGGTATGAATCAATCTAACAATTTAAATCAAACTAATTAAATTGGTTTAAATTTAGATAAATTACTTTTACTTCGAAAATAAACAAATTTAATTTAACTTAAGTTATCTATTATAAGTGTTAAGATTTTATAATTAATATTTTTTTAATATTTTACTATCCTATTTCTAATCTCAATTTTAATTACTAATAAATTTAATTTAATTTAAGTTATTTATAATTTATATTATAATTTTATGATTTACAATTTTGTAAATTTTTTATGATTGAACTTTTATTTTTAATTTTAATTATTTTGATTTAGATAAATTATTTTTACTTTAAAACTAAATAAATTTAATATATTTAATTTAACTTAAGTTCTTCGATTTTATTGATGAATGTGTTTCAATAAAAACCCAACTAATAATTTATCTTTTCACTTTAATTACGAACCAAAAACAATTATAATATATTCTGTTCTTAGATTTTGTATGTTTTCTACTGAACCATTCTAATGACTGGATAGCCTATTTTATTAACCTTTAGATTAATAAAAACCTTTGAATTTTATTTTTTTCTACTCTATTTTCATTTAATTTTATATATTAATATCTTATTTAGTGTCTTTATTTGTTCGTTTTTATCATCTAGTTTATTCAGGCTTAACTTATGTCATTAGTTCTTAAAAATTTGGTGTAAATCTAATTAGGATCCCCAACATTGAAAAAAAATTATTTTATTTTCTCAATTTTTTTTTTTTAAAAATGTACGTTTCGAGTCAAAAGACTTTAATGGAAATGTTAACGGACACATGTCAAATGTTGGTAATCAAAATTACACTTTTTATCACTTTCACTAGATGAATTAAAAATGAATTTTATAAAATTTAAGAGATTAAAATATATTTTTAAATTCGAAATTTTTAATTTAAAAATAAAAAATCTATTTGTAATTTTAACAATCAAAAACATATTTTCACCAGATTTGGTTGTGATTGAAACTAGGATTAGAACGGTCGAGCATAGGTATAGCGTCCTTCTAAAGAATGTTGTTAAATTGTTTATTTTTTTTGTAAATTTTAAATAAAGTTATTTAAAATATAAACTCAGATAAAGAAAATTATATTAAAAAATAGTACAAATGAAATTAATTTTTTAAAGTACTTTTCAATAAATTGTACCATAAAAATATAAATATAAATAAATTTGATCTATTAAAAAATTAATTCTTAAATTTAAAAGATATATAAATGTATAAAAGTGAATTTTAAACATTTCTTGCCTTCTTAATTTTTTTCACTAATAAAATTCTTTTAGTAACTTAATTCTTACAGAATATATAAAACCCTATAACAATAAATTATAAATATCTACGTAGATACCATGATAGTCCTATATGTTATCGACAAACAAATGGAAATAACAAAATATGTGTACTCGTTATGTGCAAATATTTATTGTAGATTTTACTAATAAATATATGGGAATGCATATCTTTTTTCCATCTTACTTAAAACAGAACTAAATCATTTATTTATTATATTTTGTTATAGAAGTTAATCATATATTTAAGTGATAACCTAAAATAAAATAATTAAGGAATAAAGGATATTATTGATACAATATTTGAGTTAAAGTGATATTATTCTAAATTTGAACTTGTATCATGGTGTACTGTTTTAAGTTTTAAAAGTGTAAAGTTAAAATATTGTATCTCTTCAATATGTTTTATATGTATCATTTAATTTCTATTAATAGGGATTTGATTATGTTTTAATTATAATTCCACTTTTGAACAAATATCTTTAAGCATTATTAACTATTCCAATTTTAAAATATTTATCCTATTGGATGAATACATTTATAGAGAAAAAAATCGGTGTATCTTGTTTTCTTGTTTTAAAAATAAACATATTAAAAGTTTTATATTAAGTAAAAATAGAAACTTAGATGACATATAAAAAAATCACAAATAATTAGTCTAACATTTTGGAGTAAAGGTGACGGTCTATTACTTGATATTGACAACTCTAATTTTTTATGTTAAATCAAGGGAGATAAAAGAATTTGACAAGCAACAGAATAAGACACAAAAATGAAGATAACATTTCAAAAGAAATCTAATAATGGTTATAGATTTTGGAAAACAAGAATGAAACTCGAATTGAATCAAAATGACGAAATATGTTACATCAGTTCCAAAAATTTTCACCAAATATTCACACTCAAGAATGTTTTACAAATCAATCCAAGTCATATAGTAAACTTAAAAAGAAAATAGAAACATCTTGTGCTACTAGTGTGTGTATCACTCTCTTTTCTTTTCTTTTTTTGTTTTTTAACATTTTGGCCCTTTCTCATTTTTTTCATATTTCAATTTTTTTCTCACTTGTTTTTATGTGGCCCAATGATGTTAAACAAACACTCCACATAATACACAATTTCAATGAACTGATAACAAAAGAAGAACTCAATCAAGATGCATACATTAGATTTTTCCATTTTTAAGTTTTAATGACATATAAAAGTGTAAAAATTTGGGACATGGTAAGGGCTAAACAATACTTTAAACAAAATATGGAAAATTCAAAAATTAAAGCTAAGTAATTAAAGACAGAAAGGAATATAAGAGAATAATATAGAACATGTGATAGAAAATTCTAAAACATAGCATTGATTCAAGACAATTATCATTTTAAAACATGGCAACACCTAGAATATGACACGACCCTAACTAAACTCAAACAACCATGTAAGACAAAGCATGAACAAAAAATTAAAAGAGAGGAAAAAAAACTTAGCTCTTGAAGATCCTCCAAACCAGGGTCTTCACTTTCGAGGAAAGTTCCTTGGCGGTGAACCTAGGAGAAGATTACTCCCAATTTCTTAATGACTTTGAGGAAGAGAAGACAAGCTTTTAACACATCAATTCTCATTCAATTTTCAAAGTGAGTACAAGAGTGGAGGGTAGGCTTTTATTCATAGGCGTGGGAGCTCTTACCACTTATTAGTTCAGGCGATGTGGGACTAAAATGTGTAAAGTGAAACTGCACTTGTAATTCTTGCATATACATGTCTCAAGTTTACTATTGCTCAAATCTTACATTTTTCAAATGTTTATAAGTTCCAAAACTCTCTTGATGTTTGCATAGTCATGTATGTTTGTGGTAGGTCGTGATTGACTCCGTTTTGACCTCCTCAATTAAGGTTTTGACTTTCCTAATGAGGAGGGTTGCACCTTATTGCTCAAACGCTCAGTTAGGCCCAAAACTTAGCCCACCTAAGTTTTTATTTTTTTATAATTATAAAAAAAAAACTATTCCTATACAAAGATTCTACTCCAATACTTAGAAGAGACAAGGAAGACTCTAATAATAGTCTTCCATAATATAAGAGTCTTTTGAAACTCCTATTCCTCCTTTATTTTTTTAGCTATGACCCTTGTGAGTGGTCTTATGTGTAGTTTTCCAAGTGGTCCTCCATAATCTAATTATCAAGTAAGTGTTAAGGACAACCTTGAGGATATCAACTTGAGAGAAGAGGTGATGAAACTAAGAGAAAATGAAATAAAAAGAGAAAGAGAATTGGAGGAAATACGAGAAATGTTCACTCAATTAATGTAAAATCAAGGAAAAGCAAAACATAGTAAGAGGTCTAGTATAAGAAGGCATCACCATGAGGACTCCCACTCCCAAAGTAGCCATCACAATATGGACTACTATCAACCTCCCCCTAGGCAACATAGGAATAGGAATTCCACCTTTCCCAAAGAGCCTAAGATCGATCTTCCCTTTTCCATGGTAAGAATATCTAGGTTGTGAAATGAAGGTGGAACAAATTTTTGAGTGTCACGAAGTAGACCAAAAGAGCAGAGTATTCTTGTCTATCCTAAGCTTTCAAGGATCAACCATATATTGGTGGACTTCACTTGTTAGACACCTTTTTACATGGGTTAATAATAACATTTTACATAGGTTAGTGAAAACATTTTACATTGGTTATTTAAACATTTTGTTTTCAGGTGTCATAAAATGTTTTCTCTTTTTACATTGATTTTAAAATAATTGACTATGTATCTTATATAGGTTTCAAAAGAATAATTGTATTTATAACCGCTTATAAATGGAACTAACAATTAACTAAGCAAACCCCTATAGATGGAAGCAACAATCAATCAAAAAAGTTTCCTATGTAACCAACCAAACCTACTCACTCTCCTATAATAAACATGATCATCGTGAGGTTGTAAAATACCATGGCAGATTTGAGAAAGTGGAGCTCTTCGAATTTGATGTAAGTGTTAAGGAGGAAGGACAAGGAAAATGTAAGTGGGAGAAGTCAAGGTTAGGGGTTGACATTGATGTTGAGTTGGTATTGGAGAGTGGTGTATTATGGATAAAAGATTGATTTTAGAGATTTAGGTGTAATGAGGGAGGAAAAGGTTGTGGTAGAGAGGGAAAATTCAGATCTTGATAGTAAAATTGACACACGATAAAAGATTGAGGAGGGAGGAAAAAATATTTCAATAAAAAGTTGTTGTAAGGGAGAATGACAAAATTTTGAGATGGGTGAAAAGCATACCGTGGTAACAATAAGAGGAATGACAAACTTGTACACTTCACCTTTATGCATGACCATAAGGTTAATGTCATATCCATTCATGTGTGACTTGGAAGAAAAGTCACACAAAAAGACAATAATGGAGCAGTACAAAATCATTCGGTAAATATGAGGAATATTTTTTTATTATTAAAATTAAAATTATTAATAACATTTTTACTTCCATTATTATTATTATTTATACTATTTTATTAAAAATTTTACATTTTTTAATGTTATTAATGACTTTATTAAATTAACAATTTGTCAGGAGGGACAAGAATCCAGAATCTTTAACAATATGAGAGTACCAACAATTACAATATAATTACAATCACTAAACCAGAGAAAGTTTTTTTGTTATATTATGATTATTATTACAAAAATCAGATTATTATTGTTATTATAATTACAATTATTATTATTATTATTATTTTAATTAATAATAATAATATTGTTAATATTATTAAAATAGTAATAATAATATTGTTAATATTATTAAAATAGTAATAATAATATTATTTTTATAATAATTATTATTATTTTGGTTATTGTTATTATTATTATTAATTATAATTGTTATCATTGTTTTAATTATTATTAATATTACCGACAGATTAATCTATCCATAAACTAACAATAAATAATTTAATGACAAATTTAATTGGTTGATGAATTGATTGTTAATTCATTAATAAATAATCCGTAAACTAACAATAAATTTATTGACAAATTTAATTTGTTGATGAATTAATTGTTAATTCATTAATAAATAATTTGATGGTTAATTGTTTCCTTAATAAATCTATATTTATATTAGTTTTTAATTTTTTAATTAAAATCTATCAATAGTAATATTTTATTAAAAAATTTGTATCAGTTGATAATTGTTTTTTTTATTAGAATGATAAATCATAGTGTATGAAAGAGTTAAATTGAGACCGAAAGAGTAGTGTGAAAAGCGTACTTACATAGAAAAGAAAAGAAAAAAAAAACATGAACTATAGATGGTTTGAGAGGAAGAGAGATTTACAATATAAAAATATTACATTTATTACGTTTATAACTAATATAAAGATAATCCTTCATCATCTCAACATTAAAAAAAATATAATAGATGATGTAATGTAAAAAAAAGTGTAATAGAAGATATATTTTGTGAAAGCATGATCATCTAACATGTTTACATGTTAAAAGCAACCAGAATAAAATAATATACTAAAACAATTTTTTTTTAAAAATATCTTTTATAAAAGAATTTTTTCAAAAGTAGCACAGTTTACATGTTTTTAAACGACGCATATTGTTAACAATATTTACCCAAATAAATATGAAAAATTAAATTTATTGAGATATCTTTGTAATAAACTGATTGATGTAATATATATACTTTTGTTAAGCGTAATAAATATTTAAAAATGAACAAATGTATTTAGTTTTGATTTAATGACATTTTTAAAGTTTATTTAATTGAATTAAAATAAAAAAGAGTATTTGAAATAAAGAATAAACTATTCTAAAATAAAATAAATAATATATTACTTAATGTTAATAGAAGTTTTCAAACTTATTAAATATTGTAATAATTTTAATAAATTTATTGAGATAATTATGTAATGTATCAAATGATATATTAAATTGAATTGTGTTGGGTTTGTTAATAAAATAACATGTTACAATTACTTTTTTATTTTTAAGTAATAATAGTATTTTGAAAAATATTACTTTTTAATTAAACTTTGTGATTTAAAATTAATAATATTTACATTTTTTAGTAATGATACAATTATTTGATAATAAAAATTCAACATTTAAGGTATAATTTAAATTATATATTTTATTAATATTGTAAATATGCATTTATTGCATTAAAAATATTTTCCTGTATTGAAATAATTTAAATTAAAATATAAAATGACTATTAAGAATATCATTCATTAAAATAATAAGAAAATTTATAAATTCAAATTAGAAAAAACAAAAAAATAATATCTATAAAATAGACATATAAAGTTATTAATATTTTAAAATATTTTTATTATTTAATTAATATTAATATTAATAAATTTATTACTAGCCATATTTTCCTAAGTTTTCTAGGTCCGTAGGCAGTGTTAGGATTTGTGAAATATTCACAAAATAAATTTTTCCTTAAAATGAACCAACACCACAAACATCATCTCTATTTGATCGAGGTCTATTGATTCGAATTAATAAACTGTCATTCTTATCAATATAATAATAATAATAATAATAATAATAATAATAATAATAATAATTTATAATACTGTTTAAAGGATATATCTTTTTTGTAATTATTTTAATGTTATATTTTAACTATACAATTTTATTTTTAATTTAAAAATCAATATACAATATATAATAATTTTAATTAGACCCACCCACAAAGTAATTAGGTAAATGAAAGTACACCCTGAAAAGACAATAAATGTAAAAGAAAAACCCAATGGAATTGTAATAAACTAATCACCGACAAAAATAAAAAAGACAGCTTGAAATTGACATTGAAAGTTTTTGAATTTTTTGCTTTAGTTTTTATCTTTTTGAAAACCCGTAAAGTTTGTAAAACCAAAAAAATTATCGACTATATTATAAGTTCCAACATAGGGTCTGTCTAAAGTATGATGTATTTCTAAATATAAATTAAGCATGCACAAAATGTATACACAAATATTTATAAAAAAATATAAGATAAAGTTTTCGTTGTCTTTCAGCTTTCGTACCTACATTTATATTTGTTCATACATATAGTTCGGTCATAACATCTACACATCCAAGATATTGAAACAAATTTTTAATATAAGAAAATATAAAATAAAAATATATATTTTCAATTCATAAACAATCAATTTTTAATCATGTTGGGAGAATCTGAGGGGGAAATATTGGGGAGATCTCAACCAATGAGACATGAGTCAACATATAAGGGAATGACACCACCTTCAACCCAAAACCTTAAGGCGTTAAGTGGGACTTAGACTCACACTTGAACACCTAACAATCTCCCCCTCAAGTGAGAGTCACTCCTCCACCACATTGATACACTCCCCCTTGAGCGGAAGCAATCTCAAACCCGCAAACCCGAGTACATTACTCATGACCCCTCACTTGTACCGTCGTTCACACACACTTATATGGGACACGCTTGCGTGAAATCATCATCAGGAAGACTTTCGATACATGGTCAAACTGTACTCGCCCAAGCCGTAAGCCAATGGCTCTAATACCACTTATTTGAAGAATCCGAGGGGCAAAACCCGGGGAGATCTCTAACAATGAGAACTGAGCCAAACCACATATAAAGGAATGACACCACTTTCAACCCAAAACCTTAAGGCTTTGGGTTAAAGGTGGTGTCATTCCCTTATATGGGTTGACTCATGTCTCATTCTTGTGAGATCTCCCCGGTGTTTACCCCCTCGGATTCTCACAACAAGTGGTATCAAAGCCGTTGGTTTGCGGCCTGAGCGAGTACAGTTTGACTTTGTATCGAAAGTCTTCCTGATGGTGATTTCAGGCAAGTGTGTCCCGTATAAGTGTGTGAACGGCAGTACAAGTGAGGGGTCATGAGTAATGTACTCGGGTTGAGAATGCTTCCGCTCAAGGGGAAGTGTATCAATGTGGTAGAGGAGGGACTCACACTTGAGGGAGGGATTGTTAGATATTCAAGTGTGAGTCGAAGTCCCACATTGGGTAGGAATGAGAAAGTTGAGCAACATATAAGAAAGAAGACCCACAAATCTAACTCCTTAAGGTTTTGGGTTGACGGTGGTGTCATTCCCTGATATGGGTTGGCTCAGTTCTCATTCTCGTTTGTCTCCCCGGTGTTTCCCCCTTGGATTCTCACAACAAATTCAATATTCGTCTTCAAACTTAAAGTATGTGTAACACCCCACAAAACTAAAGCTTCTACTAAGGCGACTAAAGTATTAACATCATGCATATCTTACAGTACTCCATAGTTAACATGGATCAAGATTATATAATAATGCTAAAGTGAAATTTCAAAACATATTTACAATATCAGATACAAGTTTTTCAAAATATAATACTAGTCCTAACGACATCCTTCAACCTAGATGATCTCCTAAAGATCCTTCTGCAGCACCATCTGCTCCCGTGTCAAGACACGATCATCATAGACAGAAAAATCAAATACAATACAACCAAAAGCAAAGGGTAAGCTAACCAAATTTTAACAAATAAAAAAAATTCAATTTTATGTATTATCACAATATAAGAATCTAACACACTACAAACATGACTCTACTTCCAGAAGACTCGTGCATTGAATAATCCCGAGATACGCACCTGTCATACATCTCCAAACTGTGAATCCACACAGCCCCCACACAAATGAATCATCAATCATGTATGACAAGGTTAGTCCCCCTGAGACTTTCCTGACCAGTTATATTTCAAGTTGTAGTCACCCAGTTCAGATCTCGTTCGATTCTCACCACTTAGTAATGATCATTTATTTGATTCCTATTACTAGTAGAGTCAGGATATCAATCGTTATTGATAAGATCCTTAGACAATGCACTTCCTAATTAACCAAGACACGGGTGTTTTATTTTCCGAAAACACTATGCCTAGGCTTTGACTAACTTTATCAACACTTTTAACAATATCACATCACAATATAGATCTCTACTCATTTATTCATTCACTTTTAAATCTCAATCTCCACTTCAATCTCAACATTAAAGAAGTCACTAAACCATCAGTATAATTAAACTTAAATAATCTATTTTATTAAATACATACATTGCATTCTAAAAGAGTTAAATAATAAAAAACAAGAAGCCAAAGTTTTTTTATTTTTTTTAGCTTGAGTTAGACCAATTTCGCTTGGACGAAAATACCCTTCGCCTGAGCGAAAAATTTATCGTTTAGGCGAAAATAGTCCAGAGAGCAGGGTCCTTTTTCGCCTTAGCGAAAATACTCTCGCTTGGGCAAGAATACCTCATCGCTTGGGCAAAAGATTTTTCGCCTAGGCGAAAACACTCCAGAGAGCACACTTGCTCTATGGGCTTTCTCGCCTGGGCGACTGTACCCTCGCTTAAGCGAAACTACTTTTTTGCCTGGGCGAGAAACTTTCTGCCAACAGTCCAGAGAGCATACTTGCTACTCGAAACCATTCTCGCCTGGGCGAATTATGCAAAAAACATCGGTTATCAGACAATTTATGAAGTTTTTACTACCACAGAGCTACTACACTTGTCTGAGATGACTAACTTAACTAGAAATTAAACTTGCATTCCATCAATTACCACATACTTATCATACATACTAGAATGAATAAACAATCAAGAACTCAACTTAAGTTTCATGCCAACAAATAAACCATCACAGATGTATTTTCACATACATATTATAAATGAAACCCTAAATCACAAACAAATTGAAATCAGGTAACATGCAAGTCAGCTTCTGTTACCTGAATTGCACTAGAAGTTCTCTCTAATAGCCCCAAAGCCTAAGATCTTCAAGAACTCGAATCTGCACTAAAGGACCTCTGATCAACGATCAGACTAGAACACTAGGGACTGAGCTCACACAGGCACTATCTATAACTCAGAGACCACATGCAAGCTCATAAGGTAGAGGAAATCAAAAACCTAAAAAATGGTTCTAAGGGAAGTGGTTAGAAAATGAACTTACTCTAACAGATATTTTGATCGGGTAGACTTGCTCTATTCTCAGTCACGAGTCCAACGGTGAGCTCCCCCCTTGAGAAACTGATGAGGTACGGAAGCAGATACTTAGAGAGAAGTTAGAGAAAAAAAAGAATTAAAGGTTTTAGAGAGATGATGACTCGAGTGGAAATGAGACTTAACTACTTACTTTTTCTACAAATACACATTTTCAGTTCAATAATATAATAATCAAGTATTTATTCCACTTCTATCATTTTTACTCAAATAACAATTTTTTAGATTGTTACAGTATGTATATTCATATTTATATCAAACTTATAAACTAACATAAAAAAATTTACAGAAATTAACTATATTTATCTACCCATATTCAAAACTCAGTTTATTAAATAAAACACACTTTATTAAACAAAACCCAACAAGATTCAAGTTGAAATATTAAAACAATTTCAAACAACTATAATTCCTTCGTAAAAACCAAAATCTAGTGACAAAAGTCACCTTCATATTTAGATAGGTTATATGAAAAATATAAATAATTTCCCTTATATGCAATACCTATCTTTTCAAATCCAAATAATAAAACTAGTCACAATTCAAAAAGCTAATTTTTTTTAAATATCTAAATATAATAAAATCTTAATATATGGCTAATCAAATAAAAATGATATTTTCTTCACCCAACCTTGTCAAAATTAACGACAAAAGTATAAAATAAAGATAAAACAAATAATTTTTAAAATAAATAAAAATTTATTCTATTTTAAAATCTGATCGGATAAATAGATAGATAAATACCATATTGTAAATAAAAAAATAAAACACGGACAATTTTTGACTAAGTTAACTTTTTTTTCCCTTTATTTTGTTTAGGTGTTTCTACGATTTTCTTTTCAATAGATCTAATTTTAAAAGAATTATAAACAGTGACAAATTTATTCAAGCAGATTCTTTTATTTATATTAAAATGATTTAATATTAAAATATTAAACTACTAATTTATACTCAAATAAAATTTAATTACCAATCCTAATTATTAATATTAATAATAGTCAAATTGTTCTTTAATTCACAATTTTATTAACAATAAAAGTATCTATTCATTATTTAATTGCTGTTTCCTCCTAAAAGAGTTTATTTGAGTAAATATTTGGTCACAAGATTTATTGGGTGATTTTATGTTCAAATTTGAGTTTATCAGGGAAAAAGATTTGTGTTTGCACTCACTATGCAAAAAGTAATAAATTTAAAAGGATCTCAGTGCAGGAGAATGATGATTTGAACAAGGAAGAGACATTAAGTTGACTTGAAAGAGAAATAAAAGTTCGAAGATGGAGTTCGCCAAATTGAATGTTCGTGTTACAACTCACAACAAGAAACCCAAGCTGCTTACGAAAACTGACGTGTAAAGCACACAAAGATCAAAGGAAGCGCGTTATTGTTGTTATTATTATTATTAATTTTATCAAAAGACCAAACATGAATATTAAAATCCACAAAAAATGAAAATTTTGCCACCCAACAAGGCATGGAAAGCAAAGTCACCACTCCTGAATCTGTTTTGCCACTCAGACTAAGAAATGGGCAAATCAACTAAGAGTACTACAACACAATCTCACCCCTTTTTCTAGAAAACCCTGTTCCTGACAACATCGTCCAAATAACCCTCAAACTCAAACACATCACTTTGAATCTTCGTTGAATCCTCTCTTTTTCTTATTCTCCTTTCTTTGGAGTTTGTTGTTTGGAGTTTGTACCAGATTCTTTAAACTAATCATCTCTTGAACCTGAAGTTACCCAAAACTTGCCTTTCAAGTGGGTTCAGTTCCCAATATTGGTCCTTTGTTGGTGTATTTAATTTTGGGGTGACATAGATCTTGGCTTGGGAACAGTTTGCAGAAGGGAAGTAAAAGAAAGCAGAAAGAACAGGTTTGCATTTAAGTCCCTGCCTGCTGGTGAAATCTGAGGTGTAGGTTTTGTTTCTGTGAGTTACAATTACAATATAGGTAGGTGTTGTGAAGAGACTTAACATTGACTTATTGTGAAGTTTCCTTCACCTTTTGCGCCTTAAAAAAATGTTCCTTTCTGAAGAGGGTGTGATCAGATCTGAGCCTGTTATCTAGAGGTGGGTCCCAACTCCCAAACCATTGTCAATTGTCATGTCTCACATGCTACTTGTATAGCTCCCAAATCAAAATCTTGGGCATTGGGTGATGCCGGTTTAGATAAGCATCTTTGTTTGAAAACCATGTTTTATCCTGCAGAAAACATGGACCCTTTTGTGCTTATATGCTAAATATACTTGTTAAGAAGGTGGCTCTGGTTCCGCTGCTGAATCATTGTACTTATCTTCTTATCTAGCAAAGATTTGTGGGGTTCTTGCAGATTTGTGTTTAAACTCATCTGCAGGAACTGAACACAGGTAGAGATCTTGGTTTGCCCTTGAAGTGAAGGGGTTTTAAAGCTTGATTCTGGTTTAGCTGTACCACAAGAGTATGAGGAAAAATGCACATTCAGGAAGGATGTTTAGTGATAGGAAGTGGATTCTCCCTTTTTTTGCCAGTTTGATTATATCTATGAGTCTGGTTCTGACAGCTATTCTTGGGGTGCTTAGTTCTGATGGTGGGGGAGAGCAATCACCGTTTGAAATCATTTCCTTCAAGAGATCCGAGAATTCCAGTGGATATTTTGTGGAATCAGATATAGAAAGGTCTTTTAACGATAGTATGGTGAAAAGGGAGGCTCCAAGGTTTGCCTACCTTATATCAGGCACCAAGGGTGATAGTCATAGGATGATGAGGACATTGGAGGCAGTGTACCACCCAAGGAATCAATACATCTTGCATTTAGATCTTGAGGCACCGCCCCGGGAAAGGTTGGAATTGGCAAATGCAGTGAAAGCTGATCCAGTTTTTCGTGAGGTGGAGAATGTGCGTGTTATGTCTCAATCCAATTTGGTAACTTATAAGGGTCCTACGATGATTGCTTGTACCCTCCAAGCTATTGCAATCTTATTGAAGGAAAGTTCAGAATGGGACTGGTTTATTAACCTCAGTGCTTCAGATTATCCTCTTATGACACAGGATGGTTAGTAACTGACCCTTTATTTGCAGCTTCATGCTTCATGTTATATCTTAAAATGCTTGCGTAAATTATGGCCTTTTCGTCTGACCTTTACAAACTTTCGTCTAGATTTGAACACATGATGCTGTTTCACGTAGGTTTTAAAAATTTGAAAACCGTCTGACATACGAGTGTAAAGTTATGATTATGGCAAATGGATGGTAATAGTTAGGCTGCTACATCATGTGTAGTTTGCCTTTCGTTTTTGACACGTTATTGCTTTATTTCCCTTGAGTACTACACTATTGTTTTGTGGACAGAAGCCATCATTAAAGTATGCACTGATGTTTTAGCAACAGGAACGACTATTGTTTATCTTTATCAATCTTGCAATTATTGCCAATTATTCAGGTTGGATCTCTATGTAACATCATTAGGCTTGTTTAACAACTATGGCTGAAATAAGTGGGTTACATTACATACTATCGAACACAGTTATCGCTTCCATTTTCTTGTTACACTTGTTTAATAGTAAAAGGCTAGAGCTAATGAAATAAAATCATTTGCCATTTTCACTGCCTCGTGTTCTTTTTCCTTTCTCTGTCTCTCTCTCTGTATTTCCATTGTTTTATGTTGCTATTCCATGAATTTTTCTATTTATAATCTTCCGTCACAGTCATTCTAGCCTAAAGTATAGCTGTGTTTAGTAATTCAAGGAGTCATCCTCCTGAAGCAAGACAGAAATTAGATAGTTCAAGTAGTGTAAATTTTATATGTTTCTACTGGTACCATTCAGACCGTTTTGATATTCAAATCATTGCTAATATGGATTGGTGATTGCTCTATTCCCTAACAAATGTGAGGGATGCCAAATTGAATCTCTATAAATTAGCTTTGCCTAGCTCTATAAGAAAACAACAACCTAGCTTTATACCACTTGATGTCAGAGTTTGAGGTCTTGTTATTGAATATTTGACATATCCGTTGCCTCCAATACCAATTTCTCCTGGCAACCCTCAATATGTATTTTATGCATATATTTGAGAGATTTGTTTGGATATTTATGAAGGCCACTATAGTTGGTATCTACTGGATTACATTCATAATCTATAACTTATAGCACGGAGGTGCTAAACAAGATCTTTCAACATCTTCATTACCACAGCAGATGTTAGATGCTGCTTCTTTTCCATAAATAGCCATTTTTTTTGTAGAAGATCTGATTCTTTTCCACAGAACTTATGTGCACTCATACCTAAGTGTATTTGCCTCATGAGTTTCTCCCTAAAGTGAACAAAGGTATATCCTCTGTTGAATTAATTTGAATTGCATTGTGGTCTTAATTCTTTAAATTAAGGTTGATTACTAATTACCTCTGCTCACATTAGACAAACATCGGAGTTTTTTTTTCCCAATCTAAGTAGTTAGTTGCTGAAGAAATCACAACTGCAATTCTGAATATATTATAGTTAGGTTTATTCTTTCTCTGCATGACCAGAACTACTGTACTGCTGGAAATGATGAATTATGAACTGGACATAATGGTAAAACATTCAAGATAAATTCATAGAAGTCTAAACTTGTTTTGGGTGGTTGTCATATGCAAAAGAATTCGGCTTTGACTTATAAAGAAAAAAAAAAGTTTCTAGTACCTGCTTAACTGCATAACAATTTGCTTCATGGTATTTTGTACTCAATAATGTCTTCTGGTTTCTGCAACGTCTTTCTGTCTGATATTCTATTATTTGGCATGAATGAATCAAGATTCGTATAGATCATTCCATGCTGTTTATAGTTTGAGTTTGATTGAATTGTGCATCTATCAAGTCAAACATGCAAGAAGTTTACTCATTGAACCATTTGATATTTGTTTTCTGCTTTCGCAGATTTGCTTTACGTTTTCTCGAATCTGTCAAGAAATCTCAATTTCATTGAGCATACACGCATTGCTGGTTGGAAATTGTAAGTGAATTTTATTATTATTCATCTGAAAATTGCTGTAAACTATATTCTGCATGTTTTTCTCCCCTGATTAACTTATATTACTTTATGCAGGAACCAAAGAGCAAGACCCATCATTATTGATCCTGCCCTTTACTTATCAAAGAAATCTGATTTAGCATTGACCACTCAACGAAGAACCCTTCCCACGTCTTTTAAACTGTTTACTGGTATGTCTCTATCTATTATCTATACAAACATTTTGAAAAGAATTCTTTTTTACTGCAAATTTAAACTAAGAGGCCCTTTTAAGGTTTATCAGTGCTAAGATTAACTAGCTAGCTAGCGTGATTACTTACATTTTTCCATTAGAATCAACATGGTAGATCCCTATACTTCTATGCCGTGTGAACAGGTTCAGCTTGGGTTGTACTGACTCGGTCCTTTGTGGAGTACTGTATATGGGGATGGGATAACTTTCCAAGGACTATGCTAATGTACTATACAAATTTTGTGTCCTCTCCAGAGGGATACTTTCACACTGTCATTTGTAACACTGAGGAATTCCGTCACACAGCCATAAGCCATGATCTTCACTACATTGCTTGGGACACTCCCCCAAAGCAGCATCCCATCTCTTTAACCACGAAGGACTTTGACAAAATGGTTAAAAGCAAGGCGCTTTTTGCTCGCAAATTTGCTAAGGATGATCCAGTGCTAGACAAGATTGACAAAGAACTTCTGGGGCGCACCCACAGATTTTCACCTGGGGCATGGTGTGTTGGGACCTCAGATGGTGGGAATGACCCTTGTTTTGTTCGTGGCAATGATACAATGTTTAGGCCAGGCCCTGGTGCTGAGAGGCTAAGTGAGCTGCTTCAGGTGCTGTTATCTAAAGAATCTCTAAGCAAGCAGTGTTTGTGACAAAGGGGTTCCCCTCAACCCAAGTAGGATGAATGATGTTAAAGTGTACATATGTGTCGCTATAGATCATATATATCTGATTTAAAGGGTCAGAATTTTGTGCTCAATATAGGTTCATATTAACAATCAACAACAAGCACTCACACTAGCAGTTTTGATGCTTGTTTCGGCCTAAACATGCTTTTGGTTGCATTTCCAACCAACCATTTTATGCAGTTACAACACTTTGTCGAGTTACAGAAAGGAAATTAAAATTCATATTGCACTTTCTGATAGTTATCTATTTTGTTATGGTTAAATATTTAGGCAGCATTGCTTACATTATATACAATTTAATTAAGCGTGAGTTAAGTTCTTTAGATAAGTTACAAATGCACTTGATATTCTTAAAATTTGGCTTGGGATCTAACAACTCAAGCAGGGTACAAGGCCTCCTGTGTGTGACATTGTTGAATTAGAAGTGATCCAATCATAGCTTCATAATGAATGACCTAATATATTCAAGTTATCGTGTACTTTTGAATTGAGTTTAAATAAAATTCAACTATGAAAGTAAGAATTATGATAAGTTAGTATGAAAGGTAATGTGGAATCTTTAAGTCGAAGATAATTCTAACTTCGCAAATGGTGTTAATGATCTGGTATTATGACTCATGAATTTTTATTTTTGTTATTATTTTCTGGAGACAAGTCCATGAACTATCCATTTTCTACCTCCAATCCTTCGAGAACACCTTGCATTTTAACAGGGATATATACACTGTTATTTGTATGCTCCAATCTGGTGTGAGGCTCCAACAAGTCAACAACATCCAAATTATTTTAGTTGAATTTTTTACATTGGCAAACACCAATGTTTGCACCATTGGCTACCCCCAAGCACTAATCCTTGTGCTGCTGTTCATCAGGGAAACACTATCAGTATGTTATAGAGCGCATCTCAAGGGACAAGCACAACAGTTCCTTCATGTGAATTCTTTGCCAATTAGTCATCAGGCATGGTCCACCATTAGATACACGTAGACTAAGATTAAGTACTTTTTTTTTTCTTTTTTGAATCTTTTGCTGCTGTCAACTTTAATGCATCTGCATTAAACTTAAAACTGTTGTTTTACTCCCATAAATTAATATACTAAGATGTCTTGTAAAATAGACTACTTCTAAGATTTTGAAGCTGGTGAAAAAAGTGAAGAAAAATGACATGATTGAATTTGAACAAGAATAGAAAAAACAGTACCTAGAAAAGCTATGAAGCGATTTTTTGGGGTAGAACAATGCTTCAGAACACCCACCATTAGCATCTCTTCACATGTTATCAGTATCAGTACAGGTACCAAAATCCAAGTTCAGGTACCAAAATGGTTTTGTGGGGTCCTACTGAAATCGGGGGTGAAAAGTGTGTAAATTAAAGATGGTACATGTACAAGAAAACATGATTAACATTATTGTTTATGGGAAACAAACGAATCTTACTACTCTTAGTACTGCAGAAAAATAGATGACGAGGAAGGAAATAAAAATTCACTAGATGGTTGAAACTTTCCTAAACATGAAAAAGCAATCTTCTCTGCAAATTTTCCATATGGAAACAACAGTTCAGTGGGATCAAATTCTCTCCTTGAGCAATGTGATTTAGCAACAGGTGGTTAAAATTAATTTGAAAAGAAGATCAATTTTATTCGTAGAAAAATATTTAATATTTTATTCAATGAAACTTCTGTTAATAAATTAAAAACTAAATATTGACTGAGTCATATGTTAAAAAAACAGTAAATGAAGTAGTCAAATAACTTATTCACAGTGTACGCAGTTATAATATACTCAACCTCGATTGAGATGTAATTTCTTATTTCTTTTAACACCAACTAAAAAAAACAAGTTTCCAAAGAAAATATATATCTAAAGGTGTTTTTTTGAATCATCTGATAGCTACCCCAACCTCTGTCAGTGTAGTCAATCAGCTTCAAAGTCTCTTTTGTAGATTTTGAAAAAAAAATTCTAAGTGTGTTGGTTCCTTTTATGTATCTCAACACTCTTTTAGCAGCTGTGAAACGAGCTTCTCTAAGAGAATACATGAAACTAAATAATAAACTTACAATACATAAAATGTCAAGCCTGCTTGCAATGAGTTATAGAAGGCTGCCAACTAAGTTTCTGTAAATGTTCTCATCTACTTTTTGAGATAACCCATCCTTGTCAAGTTTCAAACATGTGGAAAATGGAGTGTTGGCAGATTTACAATGGTGTATTTTGTTTTTCCTTTCAGACATGTCATTTTGTTGTGGTGTATAGGATAGAGTCAACTGATATTTAATGCCATTCAAAGATTATGTTTTCATAGGGCACATATATCAGTGTGAATAAGCTGAAGCTTTTGATTGGCTCTCCATGCTTGATTCTTTTTGAAATGGTAGTTTTTTTTTTCTTTTCTTATTGACATGTCTCACAAATTTTAGATTCATGAGAAATTTTAGGTAAATCTTCCACCAAATTCTTCTCATTCATCTCTACAATGCTTCTCTAATTGAAGTGACCAAGTCTTTTGTGTCACAAATTTATAACTATTTATGTAGCACTTGAATAAGCCTGCTTAGTTGGTTTCTCCCAATCAGCTACAAAAAATTTATTGTTCATTTTGACAAAAAATAATTCTACATCACAGGAATAAAAAAATGGTGCATTTGCAATCTTTGAACAGTAGTGAATAACCCTTCTCAAACATCTGTCCAACACTTAATAGAATTTGGCTTATATCAGGAATATATAAAAATCAGGGATAACTTTGGTATGTGAGGTTGTTGTTACAACAACTGAACCTTTGCCTTTGACGTCTAAGAACTCACAATTTTCTACTTTTATCCTAGAGTTGTATGTAACATTCAGGCTTTTCAACATGTCAGCATTTTTGTACAAGTGATGAGTGCAACCACTATCAACTAATCAATTACTAGAGGATTCATTTGTTAAGAAGCAAGAGACTGCAAAAAGTTGCTCCTCCTTTGCATTAGTCAACTGTGCTTTCTCAAAGGCTTTGTTTTTAGATTTGGAAGCTTTTTGATATAATTCCTAGTTGTTTGCAATCGCCGCATACAGTGTTAAGTCTCCACCAGCAATACTTCTTTATGTGTGTTGTCTTTTTGCAGTGCTTGCAAGTTAGAAATGACTTCTTGTCACTATCATTATTAGCCTTATTTTTCTGGCTAGATTGTTGTTTTCCTTTACCAGAATTTTTCCTTTTCACATAAAAAGCTCTTTAAGTGACATTTTCCTGCCTCATAGATATTTTTTGTTCTTGTGCTTGGAGAGCACTTATCAGCTCTCCCAAGGAGATAATGTTTAAATCTTTGGATTCTTCAAGAGAGGTGATTTTGGATTCAAACCTCTCAAAGAAGAGTAACAAGAACTTTCTCCACAATCCTTTTATCTGGAAAATCATCACCAAGTAGTTTAATGTTATTAATAATTGAGGAGATTCGATCGACATATTTACCAATGGTTTCATCCTCCTAGTATGTAGAGATTCAGAATCTCTTTTCAGATTCAACACCTACACTTGATGTTGTCACAACCGGGGTCACGACGGGGACGGCGAACAAAAAATAATTTTTGTTTTCAAAACAGAGGAGTCGCCACCATAGTTTATTAGGAAAAATTATGGAAAACCAAAAACAAGATAAGGCAAGTTTGCAAACCGGATTTAGAGTTCGGGAGTCGGTTACGTGTGGGGAAGGTATTAGCACCCCCACAACGCCCGTCCTAAGACGGTACCTTTAATTAAATAAGTAATCTGAGTGTGATTTTTTTAAAATATTTATTTTCCCAAGAAAGAGATTAAATAAAACAAACAAAATATTTTTTT
>Ga0209700_102807_pt1 | contig 34717 bp, 21 predicted proteins | sample SiratroredBW_FD_187528 | JGI IMG/M metagenome (GOLD analysis project Ga0209700, IMG submission 187528) | Root nodule microbial communities of legume samples collected from California, USA - Siratro red BW (SPAdes) (version 2) | ecosystem: Host-associated > Plants > Roots > Nodule | place: USA...
AAATTTAGGGTCAGTGGCTGGAATTTAGGATTTATTAAGATATTTTCCGTTTCAAATAAGGGTTGAATTAGTCTAGGATAAGTAGTTTTCTCGTTCCTATTTTTCTGCTAGATTTTAGGATTTTTTTTTATGCTCATGTATTCTGCTGTTTATAAAACAGCTTTTGCATTTATGAATAGAGACAAGAGATTGAAAGATACTGAGGAGAAAACTTATCTGTTCTTGCGAACCCTAAGCCCTCTTCTTTGTTTTTGCTACTATTCCTTATTTCTTATCTTCTTCACTAATCGCACCAGTGCTTGAACCACTTCTGACATTGGTGGTCGGAATTCAGGCTCCGGCTGCCCAAAAATGTATAATGAACACATTAACATATGATGCACAAATATATTTTTTTCCACCCGAATGGTTAAACTCAGCAGTGAAGAATGGAGACAAAGTCTCTCAAAAGTATCCAAAACACGATACGGGTTGCAAAACACGTTACCGGTTGCAAAACCCACAATATAAAAAAATTTCAAAAACACATTGAGGATTATACAACCCGTAATATAATTTTTTTTTCAAAAAAACATTACGGGTTGTATAACCCGTAACATAAAAAAATTTCAAAAACGGTTGTGGGTTATATAGCCCGCAATGTGTTTTAGAAAGTTTTTATATTGCGGGTTGTATAACCCGCAGTTACTTTCAAAAAAAATTTACTTTGCGGTTTATACAATATGCAATAGTGAAAGTGCAGGAAAAATGGTTACGGATTATACAACCCGCAACGCCTTTCAAAAAAATATTAACATTACTCGTTGGAGAATCGCAAATTGAAAAAAAAAATTAAAACACACTGTTGACGATAGATGAATGGAGCAACCTAATTTCTTCTCCCAGCAATAACCTTCTTCCTCAGCAACCCCTATAACGATCTTCTTCTACTTCTATAATCTCTTTACATTGCTCTCAATCCCACCTTTAACAAGGTTTTAACTGTCACAAATGCAGCACCTCCTCAAAATCATTCTCTGCCTTAACCTTTTTCTTTTAAGACAAAAGACATTATAGTCTTTTCATAATGTCTAAAATGAGAATTTAAAAAACTATGAAAATGCAGGAAGTCGTCATGGAGGTGGAGGAAGAATCACTCTTTGATTTCCAAGGTAATTACTTCATGCACCCCATTTTTTAACTTACACACCCATAGTTGCGTGAAATTATCCAATTGCCATGTCTGCTCCTCCTTCACTGCATGCTATCAATCACCACGTGGCTGCTGCACTATAGAAGAAATAAAAAGGAAAACACAAGATTTAGAAGAAGAGTAAAAAAAACTTCATTATGGAAAGCTCTTTTTGGACACATTTCATATGTTTGAGAAATTTTATTTTGAATATTCTAAAAATCACATTCCTGAATGTAATTATATATATTTTGAAAAGTTTGTTATGAAAATTTTGTTGTGAAATGTATTTCATACGTTCTGAAAATTTCATTATCAAAATTTTATTCGGAAAATCTTACCTATCATGAAAACGTTTTCCAAATTGTATTTCATGAATTTTAGATAGTATGTTTTAGAAAAAATTATGGAACAAATAATCAAGAAGTTACTTTAAATAAAAATAAAATAATCATTTTTAAAATTATGGAGATACATATTTAAATTGAGCCGTGCAAGAAGTAATTATCAATTTCAAATAAGATAATTGGTTATAGTGATGTAAAATTCAAGTACTAAGCATAAAAAGATTGTACAAGTAAAACAAAAATAAATGATGGAATGACTTATTTTTATTGCATTTTAATACTTTTCTTTTAGTATTTTTAATATTGGTTGTTTTTCAATGTAGCAATAATTTAGATATAGAACTTATTCTCTTTTGTTAATAATGACTGATAAATAAAATATTTATAAACTAAATATACATAAGAAATTTTTTTAAATAATTATAGATAGCAAAATATAGTCATTTCTTATCTATTTTAAAGAAATTTTATAAAATTTTTAAAAATATAATTAATATTTGAGAGACGTTAAATTTTAATATATCGAAGAAAAGCTTTTTAGGATAGACCATTTCTTCAAAATTAAGATTCCTTTTGTAAATATACATTAAATAAATAAAATATTAGTAAATTTAAGAAAACTAAACAACAATAAAATATTAGTAATTAATTTATAATTAAAAAATAGAAATATAATATAAAAAATTAAAAGTTAAATATTTATTATTATGAGACAATAAAAAAAGTAAAACATTAAATTAAATATATTTTTAAAAAAATTATAATTAGAATTATAATATTCATATTCATTGTTAAAGTTCTCTTAGTTCTAACCTTGTCTAAGAGTAGATTCATTTTTCTCCTCCTCACTTATTCTGTTTATTACAAAATAGAATTTATCACGAAAGTGTGTATCAAGTCTCCATAATTTTTATTTTTTAATATCTATTTACCTTTTCTAGAAAAATAAGTTAGTAATATAAATGTTCCAAAATAAAATTAATCCTTGAAAACTAAATAACTAAATAAATAGTCGTTATTGAAAAGCCAAACTTAATATATATATATATATATATATATATATATATATATATATATATATAAAATTTCTTTTAACTAAATATAATTATTACAAGTGACAAACTCTTATTGGCTTTTTCAAATGTTTAACACATCTACATATTTAGAACTCAAAAAAACCACACGTAAGTTGATTAATCAATTTAGTTCATATTTTTATCCTTATATTCAAAGTCAAACAACCTAACATAAACATGGAAAACTTATATCATTTATTATTGGATCTTCAAAATAAGTTATAATATAATAAATTAATGAATTTATTATATATATATATTAATATGATGAGAAAAATTTGATACAATTTTTTTGATTTTATTAATTTTATTTAAACTCATAAGTTTAATATGTAGTTATCGTTAAAAAAGCATTAAAAATTTAAAATTATAAAGTAAAAAAATAAAGGGTTAGTGGTTCCCTTCCACGTTAACTATATATTAAAGTTATCAAAAAAATTTAAACGTTAATTATATATTAAAGCTGTCAAATTTTTCTAATAAATATATTTTTAATAAACATACTTGACAATTACTTAAAAATTAAACACATCTTAAATATTTTAATCATTAATAAAGTTTAAATAAAACTAATAAAAATAAAGTTTATGTACTAATATTATTTTTTAATATGTCAATATTTATATAAAACCAACTATTTAGCCCAAAAGAAACAATGTTGCATAACTTTTTTGTTAGAAAATAAAAAAAGATTTAGAACTTTAAATTCCATTTAAATTAGTTACATTTCTACTTAGTAAGCCTATTCAAGCAGAGTAATTATATATATATTATTTTTATTAAAATCAATTTCCCATATTTTAATTACAAATGAAGCCTTAACTTAGGATAAAGTTGCTCTCATTCTTTTCAGCTATACAATAAAAAAGTCCCTATGAAAATATGATGGAAAGGGAGTTATTAACAATAATTGGTAAGTCATTCAAGAAGAGTTTTACATTGAAGAATATTTGATAGTAATAAATTATAAACAAACTCATATAAAATATACAACTTCCTCAATTAAAAATCTCACCACCTTCGGTAAAAAATCGAGAATGGATTTGTGAATCTTTTCATTATTCAAAGTTTCTTATTTCTATATCTCTACTTAAGACAATCCTTAAAGTAACACGTGACTCCTAATCAGAGTGAGATAAAAGAAATGAAAAAAATAAAATAAAAAAATCTCTAAGAATTTGGAATTTTGCCCCTCTCAACTGCTTGACTTTAACTAGGTCTCGTGTTTTGTCTTCCTCTTCCCATCATAGAGCTATTTAAGGTTTCGAATACATAGCATTAACTAATGAGGTCCCCAGATAAGATCAACCATTTGTTTTTTAGCAAACATCTATTATTACAAACTATATTTGTAATTCAATCTAAAATTTGGTTTTAAAAATATAAATAGAAATAATCTTCACTCCTTAAACTAACTTGTTGGATTGAATTAAATTCCAAGAAAATGAAAGAAATTTACTTTGTTATTTCTCTTTTATGAAATTACGAAACTTGTTCGAATAACAAAATGATTTTGGTAAGTTACCATAAAGCTCATATATCACTTTTATGAGTGGTATTTAGCTTGATATTTTTTTTTTCACACGAACAAAAATCGTTTTTTTGACGAAGTAATTGAATGTAATTTCTTTACCACCGACGTCTATCGAAACACTGCATCAGTCAAATTGTCAAAAAGTTCTTCATTCTTTAGAAAAAGATACTTCTTACTTTTTGTCTTTTTAAGAAAATAATTGTTATTTTGGTGAGACTTGTTCCAATCTTTCAACTATGCATGGCTTAGTTTAGAGTGTGAAAGGCTCCACCACCTTCAATTGTGGTGGCTCATACGTCTGAGTCAATTATGGCAGACACATCTCAGAATTTACAACTTGCAATTTTTTACTTTTTGTTATATTATTTAACTCATATTGGTTCCAATCCACACTTATCTACTCCTACATCGGAGTGTGACTTCTTCAAGATCAAAATGGATGGTTTTACATTAAGTATATATTAAGTATATGTGAGACTAATCAAACTCTAGTGTTCAACCAGAGAAATAAACACTCTTTTTCTAAACTGAGGAAAATATCAAAAGGCTAGGAATAGACAGAAACTAAGAACCATGTTCATGACTTTGGAGCCTCTCAACCACTTGACTCATGCTAGGTCTCACATCTTTCTCTTCCTCTACACATTCCAAAGCCACTTTTGCCAATATCTCCATCTGCTTCAAGTTGTAATCTGATCCTAAAGTGGGGTCAACAATTTGTTCCACCCAACATGCTCCTTGTGCTTTCCTCCTTTTCTCCCTAACCCATGTTGCCAACCTCTTATTATGTGTATCTGCCCCTGGTTGTGTCTCTTGGACACCACTCATTGGACTCCTCCCAGTTATCATCTCCAATACAACAATTCCATAGCTATAAACATCCACCTTGGAAGTGATTTGCAAGTTGAAAACCCACTCTGGTGCCATGTAACCCCTTGTGCCTCTTATTCTAGAGAAGCTTGAGTTGTTGAGGTTGTTTCTATTCAATGGCTTGGACAACCCAAAATCAGCCACCTTGGGTTGGTAATCAGAGTCAAGAAGTATGTTTTGAGGCTTGATATCACAGTGCAGGATCCACTCCAAGCACTCTTCATGCAAATAGGCCAAACCCTTTGCCATTCCCATTGCAATGTTATACCTCTTGCTCCAATCAAGTGAATTTGATAGAAGATTATTAGCCAAGGAGCCATTTTCCATGTACTCATAGACCAAAATCCTGTGTTTTCCTTCCACACAATAACCCCACATGCCAATTAAGTTCATGTGATTAAGCCTTCCAATGATGCTCATTTCAGTGAGAAACTCACTCTCTCCTTGGTCAGCAAACTCGTGTAGCTTTTTTATTGCTGCAATTCGGTTATCTGATAACACACCCTTGTACACTGTCCCCCCAGCACCCCTTCCAATCTCTTCACTGAAACCCTTGGTGGCTTGTTTCAGTTCAGAGTAAGTGTACCTTCTGAACCCTGTGGCTGCAGCAAGAACATACCCTTGTTGGTCTGCCCTAACCAAATGGTTGCTACTCCTAAACAACAAACACCACACCATGAAGATGCAGACAACCTCAAACCCTCCTAAGCCAACTGCAAACCAAAGCACGAACTTAACCGACCCATTTTCCTTGCCTTTCACGTATGGTCTTTCCAGTACTATTTCTGCATTTCTCGAACAAACCAAGCCATCATTGTTCTGCAAGTGGTTATCTTGAGCAGTTTCTTTCGGCAGACGCACGAAAAACTTTCCCTTGAAACCGGGTGAACGGTGCCCATTTAGCAACTGAGTCTTTGGGTAACACCAAAAGTGGCCATTCTCTGGGGCAAAGCTGTACTGAAATCCCATGCACTGGCACACCTCCAAGCACAGTTTCTCACATTGTTTATATGTGTAATTTTCAAAGGAAGATCCATAGTCATATCCATAAAAGTCCACTTCATCGGACACTGCAAAGCGATATTCTGTCTTGTTATCACAAGTATGTTGGAAATTTGGTTTGCAACCCAGAGACCAATCTTCACTATCAATCCAACTATACCCTTCAAGACACGCACACTTTCTCCCAGTTTCTCGTTCATAACTGCACATACTGTTGGGTCCACAAATCCCATGAATGAAACAAGGTTGTGATTTGAATTGCCCCGTTATTAACCAATCTTCTTGACCGTTTCCTCTGCTATAGATACGAACATTGCCATCGTAGTCAAGAGTCAACCTTCGTTGAAGGAGCAACCCATAATCCGTTGTCTCGAAACTGAAATCATCAGAAGCACTGAACTTGCCCAAGTCATCTAGAACTGCAACTCTGCTACTGTTGTACGGGGTTCTTCCGTTACCAAACCCAACGTTGTTGCTAACCAGCCAAGGATCCGGCCAGTAAACGCTCGAAACTTGAGGACCCTCGTACAGAAGCCGGAAAACGTTGTCGTTGTCGAAGAAGAGCTTGTAAAACCCAGAGGAATAGTTGCCCTCACTTCTCTTCGAAACAAGCTTCGTGAACCTGCCATCAAGTTATCATTCATCAGTGTGAATCAAGTTAACTTCTTTAAATTAGCATTTTAGCGTGTAATCCAAAAGTTGAACGTATAAAAAAAGAGTGTGAAAAACAAATGGTGATACCTGGTCAGAACCTGGCCGGGGAGGAGTGTATCAGTGGGAGATTCAAAGCTCTGCCACAAAACGAAGCTTCTATTGGTCTGTTCCCGGAGCACGAGATTCCCGGTGTCGTGCAAATGCAACTCCAACGGCTTCGGCGACAGAGTCTTCGTGTCCCAAACGTCGAACTGTCCGGCGTCGGACAGTACGAGGTTGCCGTTGTTGAGGAGGGAGAGCGAGGAGCGTTTCCCGTTGACGGGCACGTCGCGGTTGGCCATCCACACCACGTGCTTCTCCGCCTGCGAGAACCACACGCCGAAGCAGTAGGCGTTCTCCCCCACGCGCCTGAACCCCGCCGTGAACGTCCCCTTCGGCGACGAAACTATGACATCTTCGGGGTTCTCCACCGAGAGAGGAAGCGCCGACGAAGGGTGGAAGTGGAAGAGCGTGAGGAGGAGGAGGACGGCGATGAAGGTCGGTGAAGAAGAGGCCATGGAAACGTTGTTCCAGATTTTGCGAAGGGGTTGGATGAATTTGTAGTGGTTTGGTGTTATATTATATAGTGAAAATAGCAACATGTATGCGAAAAGAATAAGAAAGGTGGAACCTTGCATGTGGGCAAGACACATGTGGGTGATTACGGCCTTCGTCGACCCTTCTCCCTTTGCATTCATATTTGTTATCTACACAAATCTAGAAAATGTTATTTTATTGTGGTGTCTCATATATATCCAATACTTCCACATTTCTTAGAGTTCAAGTTGTTCTTCATGGCTGAATGGCCGAATAGCACGTACTTAATGTCTTGTACTTTACTAACCCTTTCACGGTCAGCGCGGTGTTTACAGTGCTCCCATAGTGGAGAGAGAGGTACTTACAAAAACACTTGGGTACAAGTGTAGTTAGGATATCAAGTGTAGATACATAAGCTTCTTTCCGAATCTTTTAAAATGTACGATGTATGGCATTCTAATATCGTTCCTTTTGACATGTGGTTTGTAGGGAAAATTTTGAATTCATGTAATACATATAGAATGAAGAAACATCTTACATTCGTTTTTGCTCTTATTTTAAATAAATACAGTTTTACTATTGTGTAAAGAAATTTATCTTTTTATTTGAGATCTAATAAAGTTAAAGTGGAAGCATTTTTAAAAAATAAGAAACTCTTTTAAAATGTATGACAACCACGTTATAATTTCATTTGTTTTGATATGTGGTTTATAATTTCATTTGTTTTGATATCGGGTTTGTTGAGAAGAACTTTTAAACTCATGAAACAAATATAGAAAATAAAAATCTTATGTGTTCATGTTTGTTCTATTTTGAACAAATACACTTATAATATTATGTAAAGAAACTTGTTTTTCTATTTGTGATCCAACAAGGTCAAAGTATAAGTACTTTCAAGAAATTATGAATTTATTTTAAAATGTATGACAATTACGTTCAACTGGTTTCCTATGTTTCAATGTATGGTTTCCTGATAAAGACTTTTGAATTCATATAACAAATATGAAAAGTAGAAACCTCATGTGTTCATGTTTGCTCTCGTTTTGAACAAACATCGTTCCAAAGTTGTGTAAAGAAGTTTGTCCTTCTATTTGAGATCCAACAAGGACAAAGTGGAAGTACTTCCAAGAAATTTTGAAGTTATTTCAGGTCGAGGTGGTTTTCTTTGTTTTGATATGTTGTTCGCTAAGAAGAACTTTTGAACTCATGTAATAAATATTAAAAGTAGGAACATCATGTATTCATGTTTGCTCTCGTTTTGAACAAATACAATTATAATATTATGTAAAGAAACATGTCCTTCAATTTGTGATCCAACAAGGTCAAAGTGGAAGTACTTCCAAGAAATTATAAAGCTTTTTTAAAATGTATGACACTCATGTCTAGGTGGTTTCTTATGTGTTGGTATGTGATTTGCTGAAAAAGACTTTTGAACCCGTCTAACAAATATGAATAGTAGCAACCTCATGTGTTTATGTTGCCCTCATTTTGAAAAAAATACAACTTTAATTTGTGCAAAGAGGTTTGTTCTTCCATTTGTGATCCAACAAGGTCAAAATGGAAGTACTTCCAATAAATTATGAACATCTTTTAGAATGTATGACAATCGCGTCCAAGTGGTTTCCTTTGTTTTAATATGTGATTTTTTGAAAAGTACTTTTGAACTCGTCTAACATATATGAAAAGTATGAACCTCATGTGTTCATATTTGCTCTCATTTTGATAAAAATACAGTTATAATGTTATGTAAAGAAGCATGTCTTTTTATTTGTGATCCAACAAGGACAAAGTAAAAGTACTTTCAGAAAATATTTGAAGCTCTTTTAAAATATGACACCCACGTCGAGGTAGTTTCCTCTGTTTTGGTACGTGGTTTGTTGAAAAAGATTTTTGAACTTATGTAACAAATATGGAAAGTAGGAACCTCATGCGTTCATGTTTGCTCTCATTCTAAAAAAATACAATTCTAATGTTGTGTAAAGAAGTCTTTCGCATTTGTGATCCAACAAGATGAAAGTAGAAGTACTTCCAGAAAATTATGAATTTATTTTAAAATGTATGATAGCTACAAAGTGATTTTCTCTGTTTTGATATGTGGTTTGCTGAAAATGACTTTTGTAGTCATGTAACAAATATGGAATGTAGTAACCTCGTGTGTTCATTAATGCCATAATCAAGTGTTGGTTGGAATAAGAAGCAACATTAACGCATTTGACAGTTATTTTTCACATTTGTAAAAACTGTTCAAAAACTTCTTAGTTGTTAGAAGAGGAAAGCTTTTTTGTAAATTGAATCTCACATTTGAAAAAAAAAAAGAAATTCAACATACAACCCTTAATATACTAGTAAAAACCAATTTTGAAATGAAGAAGAATGGATGGAAAGAAGAATGTGAACAGTACACACAAGAAAAACCAAAAAGGAGTTCAACAAAAGCAAAAAATCAACAAAAAAATAAAAAACCTAAAAAATAAAAAAATCTAATGTTTTCAAATTTTTTACCATCTAAATTAGGTAGATTCCATAACTTATTAAAATATTCTTTTTTGCCACGTCATGGTATCAAATAGAATAACTTAAAAAACGTGTCAAAGTATCATTTCTCTTTCCACTATACAATATAAAAGGGAAAAAGATTGTTTGACAACCACATAAAATTTACTCTCATTTATCAACCGTGACATGACATGTCTTGATTATGTGGTGGAGGGTAAATTGATATTTTGGTTGATGTGCTATACCTTAATTTGATCTTCACATGTTAAACAACCTCAAACTAAACTAAAAATTCATTTCTAAGTGCTTATACATTGACAACCCAAAGTGACATTACACCCAGGTTACAACCGCACGTGGCACTTACGTGGCCACTCTTGTCTTACGTGGATAGTACTGAAAAGCCCACAAAAACCTTTGAACCTTCTAAGTGTTTAATCTTATATAGTTAAGTGTTTAATTGGGCAATACTTCCTGACCACACATCCAAACAACCATCTAAGTGCACCCACGGCCTCCCCAGCTCAAATCTTCACATCTTTTTAGTTCTGGGAAGAATAAACAAGTATGTCATTACTTGATCTTTCCCTACCACTGCCATAAGTAAGGAATGAACAGTATTGAAAAGTCCACAAAAATCTTTGAACCTTCTAAGTGTTCAACTTTATATACTTGAGTGTTTAACTAGGCATTACTTTCTGACCACACATCCAAACAACCATCTAAGTGCACCCATGGCCTCAACTTGTTGCGGTCGCAGCTTCTCCTATGCTTTAGCGTTCTCCCCTAAACCCACAAACACAGAAATACCACGTTTTGTCGTCGTCCACCTCTCCCACCGTTTGTCGCGCACAACTTCAACCAAAGGTTTTCGCTTTTCCCTCACAGACTCTGCACATTTCACCCGCGAAACCCAACTTTTCCTTTCAAACTTTCTAAAAGGTTTTCCTTTTTCCCTACGAAATACCACACATGCCCCTCAGCCACGTAGGAAAAATTTGCCACATATGCAGTTGGCAAAGAGTTGGTAGTCGTGTGTAGTTGTCAAACTAATATTTTCCTTCATTTTTTAGATACAGTCAGCATCTCTAATATTTTCTACGTCAACGTCACGTGACTGTCATATAAAGTTATAAACTGGTTTACATGCCACGTATCAACGTGAAACCATCAACATCTACATAAAAATTAATATATACTACTTTCTTGTCCAAATGTTTTTAAAGACATATCATTGATAAATATACCACGTCTCTTACACATTGAGTTTAAAGCATTTTTGTGATGCAATTTTTGTATATTTGTATGAAAGTGAGTATTTTTTATTTATGAAAAATAAATAAATCGTTACGATTTCTTCTAAAAAATTCCCATGACAAATAGATGATTTCAAAATAAATTAAAATATTTAATTTTAATTAAAATTATATTTACTTAATTTTAGTAAAAAAAATAGAATGAAAACAATGTTATTATTATGACACAATTTTAATAAAAAAAGATATTATAATTACGTGACAAAATTACAACTGGAGCTTTAACTCAAATCAACAAATAAAAAACTTAATGAAAAAATAACAAATTTAAAGTAGTTCAAAAAAGAAAAAACTAAAAGTCATCTCATTTAACTCTAAATATATAAATACATGCATTATATAAAGAAAACAAATTTAGTTTTACATATATAAAAACGTGCATGAATATTTAAAAAAGATAAATTTTATTTAACTCTAGATATATAATCGGATGTATGAATATTTAAAAGATATATAAATGCAATTAACTCTGAATATATAAATACGTGGATATTTAAAAAATAATAATTTTATTTGTGAGTCTATATAAATAAATACATGTATAAATATTTAAAAAAAAGATGTATCTTATAATAAATACATAAAAAAATTATACCCTTTAACTACACCTCGAAGGCATGAACGACGTTCTCTGGTGTGAGAGTTCTGTTGAATAAATTGGTTTTGACCGACCTGGATGCCGTGTACGACTGCGTCTTGAAATTTCAAGGATGCACACTTTCCAATTATAGAAAAGTTGTTAAACAAAGTAAAATAGTACTGCATAGACTCTATTATTTTAAGTAGTAAAGGATCCACCGTGAACTATAATCACAAAGTCAAACATTACGTACTCCTTTGCATCTGGAAGTGCATCTTTGGTGTGGAAAGAGGGACATGGATGAAATATTATTCTACAACTTACTCTTTCTTATTTCTATTTCACCTCTGGAATAAGATAAAGAAAGACCGTTGACAGATTCATCAAAATAACTATTATATTCTTATGAAAAAAAATTCTATATTTATTGATATTTTTTTATGAATTATTCAAAATGGTTCAATCTGAAATATAAAAGAAAATATTTTAAATTATATAATTTAAAATAAAAAAATTATATTCTGGATTATAAGATCTGAAATATAAAAGTTATATTCTATAATTTTTCAGATTGAATAATCTGAAAAAAAATAGATATTTTTAATAATTTAAATGCGTATCTTTTTGTTTTCTTTCTTGTAGTTTTACTAATAGTAGGAGTGAAGATGTTTTCTTCCATTTAAAAGTAATTTTAGGAATTAGTATTAAAAAAATGAGTTGAGTTGATTTGACGAAGTGTGAGAATATTATTTGCATGGAAATTAGATATTTAATATCATAGGTCAACTATTAAGAAGAAATTATATGAATAAGGTGATGATGTCTTTTGGTCAATAGTTAAAAAATAGGTTAAATTCTTTTACATATAAAATTATTTTACATATATTAGGACATCACATCAAAAATCAAATTATGTCTTTCTATTTTTATTAATATGCATATAAAGTAAGTTGTCATTCAATATGATAATGAGAAAATTACTTCTTATTTTAGGAATCTAATATATTTTTTACATGAATTGGTGTATTACTTGCCATTTAATAACTAAGATTCTCATTTGATGCTTGCATAGGCACAGTAAAGTTATAGGGTCAAAGAATTATCATCACATTATTACCAAAATGTTAACGCTGAGCACAAGAAGAGCCATATGTTTTAGCACACAGGCAATGAATGCTACAACAGTAACCTTATGGACTATAGATAACAATAGGGCTCCTAACAGTGTATCGTGTGCTTCTCCAAATAAGGGAGCCTGACACAATTTTCATACTTGCCATAGATTTTGCTTTCACCACTACCTTGAAGCTCTTCTTCTGCAGGGTGTGTGAGAAAACAAGGCTTGTAGGTTTCACTGTGATTTCCACCCCTTTGGGAGATTTGATGGTGGCATTGAAGATGGTTGGAGCAGGAGCAACATTGGTCACTCTTCTCCTGAAAACTCCTACTGTTGTGCCTGACTTGTTTTCCACACTTAGTTGCATGGTGGGATAGTTGAGAGCATCATGGCCAAGCCCTGGAAGCAAAGAGGTGCAGTTCACAGGAGAGCCAACTAACACTGATAGAGTGGAGCCATTATAGCCCTCATGGCATAAGAACTGGATATATGCAAAGTCATCCACGTCATAGACTAAACCAGGGTTCACAGCTCTTGTAGGGTTCACTTGACCAGCACCATAGGCAAATTCTGCCTCCTTGTTAACTCTCTGACTCATAGGTTTAGCTTAACAAACAAGTAAATAGACAAGTCACAAGTCAAGCCATCTTAAAACATAGTATTTAAGCCAACAATCATTATAATCGAACTTAAACAATCAGAAATTGTAATTAATATATAGCACAAATACTAACATGGACATTGAGATAATTGAGATAAGAATACTTCGAACCATGTAATCTTCAAAATATAAGATAGTGAAACATAAATCTATATATTGTATCACTATAAATAATATAAATTGACAATCAAGATTTATGTATTCAAAAATCATCTATGAATAAACTAACCAAATATAATAAAAAATAATCTAATTCATTCATCTAAAAAATTCAAAACACAAAAGAAACATATACAATATAAATATTTCTCATTATATATGGGATTTATTTCTTATTTCTATAATCATAATAGAAACCTATATAATAAGTTTATAAATTTTTAAAAAATCATTGTATTGGTCTGTGTTAAATTATGTTAAAACTGTGATACTAAAAAAATATTTTTTTTAATTGGACACTTTAACGATATATGTAATGAAGTATCGATGTCCAATAAGTCCGATAACTGGTGTCGGATACGGATATCAATTAAGAGACGTGTCTGAGCTTCACAAAAAGTGTCTAATTTTTTTAATGTCAGTGTCATCGAAGCCTAAACAATCAGAAATTGTAGTTGATACAACTTTTAAGATAATTATTTTAAGATTCAACAAATGTTGAATAACAATATGAAAGTCTTTTACACTATTTACTCTATAAGATATGAAGTTTTGACTTTGAGCCACAAAGGCTTCACATTTGTCATATGATGAAACAAAACAACTCGCAAAAGTGGAAATAGGATTTGAATTTCACCTGTGGTAATAATGGCTGATCTGATTGCTGCAGGAGACCAATCTGGGTGAAATGATTTCACATATGCTGCTACTCCAGAGACATGAGGGCATGACATAGAAGTTCCAGACATAAGTGTAAATTCTGAAAATTGAGTATCTCCTTTTTCTCCAGTAATTGACTTGATAGGTGTATAAGATGCCAAGATGTTAAGGCCGGGAGCTGTTACATCAGGCTGCATCAAATAGATTATAGAACTTACTCAGTTTCTCAAATAGTAGCTGCATGGTCAATATACAAACAGATAACAATAAGTCTACTAAAAATATAATTTCAGCCTCTGATACCTTGAGAATATGTTTAGATGCTGGATTTGGACCCCTAGATGAAAATGAAGCAGCAAATGGAGCTGGAATCTTTACTTCATGGGTCTTATGTATTACTGCTGATGGTGATCTTAGTTTAACAAGAAATTAAACTAAGTTATCTAGAGATACTTAAGTAGAAGAGTATTGGAAACAAATATTCATTTATGATAAACTTGTTATGGAAAAATAAGTAACTAAATATAGGCCTAAGAGGTCATTCAGAGAGCAATCAAGAGAATCTTATCATACCTTGTGGAGTGTGTATAATTGGTAATAATTTGACCTATGCTACTATTCACAATGGTAGCTGGAGCCATGAATATTTGGGCAATTTCAAAATCTTGGTCACTTTCCATTATACTACCAATGCCACCAATTCCTTTCACAACAGCTTCACTGCCCCAGCCACTTAAACTACAGTATACAAGTTTTCCTTTCACCTTATTTGGATCCAAGGAGTCTTCATAGCAGAACCTGTCAATGCATTGAATAGTTCTTTGTTAATATGGAAAGCTTAACCATGTGCTATCAAAGAGACAAAAAGGGATACCTAGCATCTTCCTTGCTTCCAGAGTTTGTGGCCGCATCAGTCCCATTAACAAGAGGGTACTGTTTTTGTTTTGGATTAAAGGTGGTCACTCCTCCCCCCTGCATTTTCACACAGTTGGATGTGTAGGAGGATAGAGTGAATTTTAGTAACCATAAGGGTGGTTATATGATTATATTATAACCAATCTAACTTCAGTGGCTAGTTAAGAAGTATTGTGATAAATATTTTGTATGTGTACTGACTACAATAAAACTAACTTTTAAGGTGAGATTTAAATCAACTGATAAATTATTAAAAGGTCTTATTTTTTATCGATATAGAATTTATAAGATAATGTCAACATTTACTTTGTAGAGTTAATTATAGTTGTATGTGAAATTAAAATTTGGTTAATTGTGAACACAAGTGTTTTCATTTTAATACATGGTAAAGTTGCTCAGGTTATGTGAATATATGTGAGTGCCAACAAAGAACTTACTGAAAAATTCTTTCCATTCCCCAACTGAATAATGCTCCTGAAATCCCTATCAATGCCACTAGCAGCCACTGTTACAATCCATGGCGCAGTATTTGAGACAGTTGCCATAAATGGTCCACTATTTCCACCTGAGGCCACAGTGATAATGCCTTTCCTCATGGCATGAAATGATCCAATTCCTATAGAGTCCTGAACATAATTTGGATCCCCTCCACCTATGGAAATGGATATGACATCCACACCATCATGTATAGCAGCTTCAAATGCTGCAAGTATGTCCATGTCTGCACATGCATCACTTGCCCAGCAGACTTTGTAAACTGCCAACCTGGCTGATGGCACAGCACCACGAGCCGTGCCTTTGGCTATACCAAAGAGACTTGCATCTGGGACAAGATTGCCTGCTGCTGTTGATGCAGTATGAGTTCCATGACCAACCACATCTATGGGGGATAATATGTCAGATGGATCAGGCTTTCCACCAATCTTGAAGTATCTAGCTCCTATGAGCTTGCTTCAAGTATTCCATGGAGAGTTGCCAAGAAGAAGGAATAATGCATGATGTTAGCTTAAGTCATGGTAAAACTTGTGAAGAATACTGAACAATGTATAGGATTGATAGTAAGACCTCCTTGATAAATAATCCTTATTGAATTTTCAAGGACTCAACTTCAAGGATGTACATGTATTTGTGTGCTACAACTTCATTTTGACAAAATATATGCATTAACTAGAAAGATCTGTGTATTGCAAAGGTGTTACAAAAATTGTAGTGCCTTTTTTTTAATGTGGTAAGTTCCATGTCCAAATGTTTGATGGAATTTGTAAGGCAGTCACAGAACTTTTGATGCACCAAAAACTCATCATAGAAAGTACTCATCCACCCTTCTGGAAAAGTGATATTTTATTAAGAGCTTCTGATAAAAATCGAAAAAGGAAATCCAAATTACTAAGTAAAGCACTGTGAATGTGGCTCCTACTCCTAGCATACAATGCATGCATACATCTTGTATTTCAACCACAATTATGCGTATGTAAGATGTAACCAAACTAAAATACCTTTTCAATACTTTAGGAAAAATTTCAACTATTAAATGATTAATTTTAGTAGTTATTTTTTCATCTTTTTCTCTATGCTCTTATGTCAATAGTTTGAAATAAATAACTTTCAGTTAAGTACACATAAAATTTAACTAAAACATGATATTATTAGTACTACCAGTTATAAGTTAAATCCACCTATTCAAAAAACAGTGAGACAATGTAGAGAAGAATAGGGATGTTACTTATTGCAGCCTGAAAAATTCGCATATTTATGACAAGTTCCTTTCCATTTAGCAGGTGGAGGACCAAATCCATCGTCCTTGAAGGTTTGAAGCTGAGGAGTGACCCCTACCTCGGCAATATGGAGAGACACAATGTCAGTTAAATCATGAAGTGTCATTATGTGTGTGTCATATCAAGAACAAGGAAGTATGAAATATTGAAAATGGAAAGTAAGATATGATGAACCTGTATCCAAAAGAGCCACAATTATGTCACTTTCTGATTTCAGTTTTCTCTTAGCAGTCAAAGGTAACCCTATAAAGTCCCATGATCTTGTTGTGTGTAGCTTCCGGTACTGATTTGGAATAACCGAAACCACTTCATCCATGGCTAAATGTAGCAAACAAGAAAGCAAAAAAATAAAATAAAAAATGAGTAAAAGTACTTACTAATTGACAAATAACATGAATGAACTAGAGAAAAATGATCACATGCCAGATAAGTTCTTAGCTTCATCCTCGGACAATTTAGCAGCAAATGCATTAAAGCTCTTTGTGTAGCTGTATACTATGGATTCTTTGGCCTCAAGGTGGCTGCTAAACAAACACAGTTTAAACAAGAGCTACATGGTCACTTTTATGTGCTTTATGCTTGAAGAGTAAAGCACAAGAAAAAGTTCATGATTTAACTAGGCCACCTTCCTTTAACAGCAGAGAGAATATTTAAATGGGTGTCTACAGCTATGTCTCTACTCCCAGCATGATCTCCCAGGAAAACAATGTAAAAGTTCTGCATACATCTCAAATGTTGTGGTCAAGCTCATATACAATAGAAAACATAATTTGTAGATAAAAATAAAATATATATATATATATATATATATATATATATATATATATATATATATATATATATATATATATATATATATTTATATATATAAAAAGTGAGAGGAGTGTTGGTGTGAATGAGAGGAGTAGATATAACCTATGAAGCACGGACACTCACACTGACACAGATATGACACAGACACTTAGATACGTCTAATATAATTAGATACGTGTAATATAACATATGGATGGTTAGAATTAAGTCACAAAGTTACGTGACTTTTTAAGTGTTTATGTAATGATGAGCATCTATGAATGGTTATGTTATGTGGTTAGATTTACTTCTCTTACTCTCACATACAAACCTCCCTCTCTCTTTATGTGTGTGTATTTATAAAGACAAAGAATGAATGAGGAGAATAAATTAGTTGCCTTTTGTTTGACACCACTAGCTGTAGCATTGCTGAGCAGAATCAGCAACAATGGCAACCAAAGAAAAGGAGTTGAGAAGTTTCTGTATGAACCTAGTGACATCTTAGGCTTCTAATTCATTAGCATATGGATAAACAGTGTACAAGTTGTCTCCATTCCATGAAGAAGCTTATATACCATCATTGTAGAAAAGAAAGAATACAAAAAGCAGGTTTCAACTAGTTTTGCTTCTTCCAATTTATTAATCAAGGTTTCTGGTAGGGGAAAACTTGCAAGCCAGATTACAGAATTTCTGGTTCCACCTTTGACTACAGTCAACATCACATATTAGCATAAGATTGCTTCTTCAGGATAAACTTCTACTACTAACATTCTCATTTTCATTATGTTTGTTGGTCTTATCATATATAGCAGTGTTAATGAAGATTAATTTCCCAACATCTTTGACTTTCATTAGCTTTGAAACTCTAGGGAGGTCACAAATTAGGCCAATGATGAAATATTCAGCAGGGGACTAATGCTGAAATCTCATTGTTTTTGTCTTACAGGTTCAAAATCAACAGATGATGAGAAGCAGAAGAGTTTGACAAGTTTGATTGTGGAAGCTCCAAGAACATATCACTGTTAAGTGCAGTAGAGACATTGCTTAAAAAAGAGTCATTTGCATTAAGAACCCCTTATTCCTTGAATTGCAATGCAAGAGAGTTAACCCTTTACAAAATATTATTTGTTTTTCATTAGCATAGCTTGAAGTTTAACCTAAATGAGTCACAAATTGATATTAAACAAGTGGCAGTGCCCCTCTTAGCTTTTCTTATTGCCTTCTAAAACAATGTTTAAGAACTCCCACATTGATTTCTTTGTCTGGATTAACTCATGGATCTTGCTAATTGCTACATAAAAGAAATAACTTTCATTCCTAAATCTGTAAATTAGTGTAACATTCATTTGCATCAGTTTGTTTTTGGTGAAAGAATATCTACCTCATCAAAAACTATTTACAGAGTATAAAAAAAAATTATGACTTAATTTTAATTTTAATCTTTATATTCTAAAAAATCTGTAACTTTTAATCTGTAATTACCATGATTTTATTCAATTTCTTTTATTGAAAAAACTACACAAGTTTTATAGAAAAACAAATCTGCGTATGTTTTTAGAAAGAACTTTTTTACTTTGGAAAAATAAAGTAATATTATATTAATTTATTAATATATGTTTAGTCAATTACTTGTTATATATAAAGGAACTAGTCTTTAGATGCACTCCAATGTAATAAAATTGTGTTAATAACCTTTTAAGACTTAAAGATAAAGGTCTCATATTCAGCGCATTAATTAGGTAAGGGACCGGCGCTAAGGTGACATATTTAAAATATTTTTTAACATTCAATGTTTGTGAATCTATTTACAATAATTTCCTAAATTAAAAGAATTCCATCTTCTTCTTCTTTTTTTTCTTACTTCATAAAGGAAATGAGAAATGTATTCCATGATTTGATAAAGTTTATTTTATTTTTTTAAAATTTAAAGTGATTAAAAAAATTACTCCCCTGATTTTGTGTGTCAATGAAATTCTCTTTTCAAATGTGACATTCCTATTTTTTTAATTATTAATTATTTATATTATATTGGTTTTAACTTTTTTTATGTTTTCTAATTTAATTATTTAATTTAACATATATTTACAAAAGTAACTTTAGTTTTAGACGAAAATTTTACTGCATAAAGCTTCATTTTCATACATTTCAATATCTAATAACATTTGTTTTTTTTAGTGTATCAATGATTATAAAAATATTGTGTACCAAATTAATGAAAATATCTTGTTATTAGTTGTTAGGTAATCCGATGGGATAAAATTGGGAAAATCTTAAAAGAATGAGAATTGAGCCAAATCCAAAACCTTAAGACATTGGGTTTGTGGGTCTTCTTTCTTATATATTGTTCAACTTTCTCATTCGACTCAAACAATCTTCCCCTCAAGTGAGAATCCATTCCACATTGGTACACTCTCCCTCGAGCGGAAGCATTTTCAAATACGAGTACCTTAATCACAAACAATCATCACTTCTACTGCCATTTACACACTTAAATCTTAAGACATTGGTTTGTGGGTCTTCTTTTTTATATGTTGCTCAACTTTCTCATTCCTACATAATGTGAGACTTAGACTCACATTTGAATACCTAACAATGGTGACATTTACATTTTTTAATTATTAATTATCAATATTTATAATTTTTATTATCTAATTTATTTATTTCATTTAATTTGTATTTACAAAAATACCCTTATGGAGAAAAGTTCTTCCCGAAAGCTTCCTCTCTTTTTTATAATATAAGATTGTGTAATTTTTATTTTGAACTTTGGATTTTATTTTATTTTTTTCTTACATGATTATGCATATGTATATTTTTTTATAGTTTTAAATGGTTTCTAAAAGGTTTCCTAAAGCCACTTGGCCTATTGCCAAAAAAGAGAAAGAATAAAAATCTTACAAAGTCATACTTTTCAACCAACCTTCATCACATTATAAATAGTATGTGTTAATAATTTTTTTATATGGTTGTACTTTGACCACTCTTAGATTATATTTTATATATTACATTAATGTTTTTACCTAATTATGCTTAAACTTTCATTATCTTTCAGGCTAAAAGAGAACTAAAACTTACAAGATAATATAAAAATCAAACACATCATTTTAATAATTGTCATAAATTTTCTATATATAGATGTTACAAACTTGTCTTAGATAAGTATGGAATATATGAGAATAATATGTTTGATTAGTCTGAGATGCCATAAAGACCTAACTTAAGCACATAAATACTCAATTAATTACAAATATAAACACCAAAGTGACTATTAAATATAAAAAATAGAAAATAGCTTTGCGCGGCCTTTTATTAAATATAAAAATTCCAACGGGATAAATCATATATAAAATTAATAAAATACATTGAGTCTAACTTGAAATAAATTCAATTTTGACCGAACACTTTAAAATAAAGTAAAACAAAAGGAATAAAAGCCCACTAGTGATGTGGATAGAAAAAAAACTTTAATAATATGTTTACCTAATTAACGTAACTAATACGGCGAAATTTATAAAAGATTAGCAATTAATTATTTCAACTCACCAATATTTAGAAGTAAGTATGAACAAAAAGTTAGAGATGAGAAAACCTATTTAACTGTGAGAGAAGTGTGAGATTCACATTGGCGTAGATATGAATACAATTTATAAAAAATTTATCAAAATTTAAAATTAATTATTATACAACTATATAATTCGAAAATAAATTTTAAATCATAAGTATAGTTCAAAAATATATTTAAAGATAATAGACTTTATAATTTACTTACAAATGTAAAAAAAAATAAATTCTAATTGTATGATTTAAAACACGTTTTCAAATCCCACGTCCCAAAAGAAGGATATTTTAGACATTTCTCAATACTTCACTCCACCTCAAGCTACAGGAAGTGCAAAAAGTAAACGCTTCTCTAAATTCTAATAAAACCCAACACATTTAAAAGCAAAAAGAAACATTTCATCTACTATGTTGACATTATAACTCTACATAAAAATGTGTAATTAATTAACAATTTTAAAAATAAAATCATTTTTTATATTTTGGACATGTTTTCTTTATTTATTTTTATTCATATCTACTCTTTTCTATTTTCATAATGTTAATAATTATAAAATTGAATTACGTAGAGGGTATATTTAATCAAATTATAATTTTACATATTTTTAATTGATATTTTATTTAAAAAAATAGTGCTTATTCACTTACATGTTTCTTCGTATTTTTCACATATGTGAATGTGACACTTCAATATTCATTTATTATATTTTATTTTAAACTATTCAGATTTAAAATTGATTTTACAAAAAAAAAATATTTTTAACATCAATATCAAACCGGTTTATAAATATTAAAACCATTCCTTTTAGTAAAACGAATTTAGATTTCAACTCAATTATTTGGATTTAGATATATAAAAATCGAAATCATTTTTTTATAGAAAATATGAATTTAAATTTAATTTCGATCCAATCATTTGGATCTTTATTAGATTGTACTAGGAATAGAACAACTTGGATTTAATTAATTATTATTTTGCGTTGCTTGATTACAACTAATAGTTGTTTAGACACTATTGGAATTTCTTAATAAGTGAATGCTCAATAATTAGGAAACAATAGATTATTGGAATATCTGCATTTTTGTTTTTCAAAAATCGTGTTAAAACGTTATAATTATGTGAATTACAATCATGAAAATTAGTAAAATACGTAAAATAGAAAAATGGAGATAAAGATAAAATAAAGAAAAAAAATAAGAGATAAAAATAAAAATAGATAAAATAAGGAGCAAAGATAAAAATAAATAGATAAGAAAATAAAGATAACAGATCAGAAATCAAAATTTAAATTGATTCCTTTTATACAATTAACAGACACATTAAAAAGGTATGATAAACTAAATGTTAGAATTGAATTTCAAAAAATCTCCTATCATGTAAATTACTCACAAATAAATCTATCTTAATATAATCTTATTCAAATTTGAATTATTTATGTAAATGAATCTACCTTGTTAAAATATCAACCCTAAACTATAATAAATTAATAAACATTACAGATTAAGAGTTTTGAATAAGTCTAATTAAAATCAATTTGTTCACAATACTAATTTCAATTAGGTGCTATTAACAATAATATGTATAAAAACAACTTTTAATATCAATCAAATCTATCAATTATTCAATTAAAAGGTGATCAAACCAATAAAAACACTAAGCACATGAAAAAATTGAAAAAAATTATGATAAAATTTGATTTTACATGACTTTAAAAATTATTATCTTGAACCCTAAAAACAAAAAATTAGATATTCATGTTGTTGTAAGAAAGTAATATATATTAATTGAAAGTTTATCTTTCAATAATTAATGTTCTTCAACTGTTATGATGATGAGAATTTAAGATTTCTTATGTTTATTAAAAAGCAAATTTAAATTTAGAATTAGATATGAATTTAATTTTAAAAAATTCATTGCATGTAAGCCCTTAGATGAAGGAATTCACTTTTTTTAGTTTGATGATAAAATGTCACATTCACATATTTTATAATAATTATGTAATCACATGATCTCATTACACCCACACATAAAAAAAGCATATCCAACACGATTAGATCAAACCAAATCACATGCTTCGTTTAAATAATTCTTCCTACACTTACTTTATCATTACAAAACATAACACAAACTACAAATTTGATACCTTTACCATATAATCATTTCATATACATCATAGTCAACCGTCCATTTTATCTTCAAATATAAAAATAGTAGTACAAATATATGAGATAAAAAAAGAGTTGTTTGATTTAAGAAAAATAAAACTTTTATTTACTTTTGGTATATAAAAAAAATACAACTATTTAAAGTACTTATGCGGCTTTAACTTTTTTTCTGTTATATAAAATTAGAGATAAAAATTGAAAAGAATTCAATAATTTAAATTATTATTATGTGTAAGTGGACATACTATTTTTATTGTTTTAATATTTTTTTTTCAATTATTTTTAATGTCAGTTTTGTTTGTATATTATCTTCTTTTAATTTTGTAAGTGTAATTTTAATTATGTAATTAAATATAATACTTGCATCAATTTAAGTTTATTATTTTGATTTTTGATTTAATTTAAATTTTAGTATTAATATTTTTAATTATTTTTTAATTCTAATTTTGTTTTAATTCCAACTTATTTTCTTAAGAATACATTGAGAGACTAAAAGTTTAACTAAAGAAATAATAGATATAAAAATGTTTCTCAAAATTAAACCCAAGTTTACTTTTAAGACAAAGTGATTATATTATCTTATACATATATCAATTAAAAAAATATTTTATTACATCAATTACATCATTTATAATTTTTTCATTTCTTTTAGTTTTATAATCTATTTTCTTTAATGTAATTTGTTTTCACTCTTTCAAATCCACTCTAATATTCAAACATAAGCTAAAAAAAAAAAATTCACTACATATATTCTCATCAAATACTACTCCACCGATCAATACTTTTTATTTTTTTATAAATAATTTATCATTTCTTCTTTCATCTTTCATTTTTTTTAATTTCTAATTAACACCAAACAAATATTAAACTACGGATACTCTAAAAAAGAGCAAAATGAAACAATACAAAATAAATCTGTTGTGCTAACATTGACTTTTTTTTGTATAATATTTATCAAAAATAACTCACACGTTTGAATTATTTTACTAAAAAATTATTTATAGTTTATAGTATCTATAAATTAAGCATTTTCAAACACATACATCTTTTTTAAAACATTTTATTATTCTTTAGTTTTCCAAACTCCAAACTACTTTGCTGCCCAAAGTACAAACAAACTACCATTCCTCGAAGCATCAACGATATTCATTTTTATTATATAATTTATGCAATAATAATAATAATACATAACTATTATTATTTTTTTGTTCCCAAATCCATACACTAACGTTTTGAAGAATGCATGTGAAAATCAATTGAAAGAGACGAAGCAGGCCATCCATATCCATCACAATATGCACATAACATGTGGCTACATCGTGTTAGTCTATGCAAAAACCCTTTCTTAAATTAATAATTTTTTATATATAAATTATTCCGGTACACTCAATAATAGTTTTATATATTTTAGGAATTGAGGTGAATGTCAGTTTATATATATCTTTTTTTCTTAATTTTTAGAGACGCCTTTCAAAGACAAAACTGTGACGAAGTAATTGAGCTCCAAAACAGACAATATTTCGATCGCAATGATTGACCCTAACCATACCATCTCAACGGACCTGAGATCGAAACATTGACATCATATGTGAAAATCTCTCGACTCCTTATTTAGGAATCAAGACCAAGGTCAGCATCTCAACAATAGTTTCATACTGCTTAAGAGTCGAGAGCAATGTCAGTTTATATATATCTTTCTCTCTTAATCCTCGAAGAAGCCTTTTAAAAAATAAACCGTGACGAAATAATTGAACAATATCATAAATGCGATAATTGACTATAATCATACTATTTCAACAGACCTAAGATCGAAACATTTATATATGAAAATCTCTCAAATCCTTATTTAAGAATTGAGACCAATATCAATATTTTAAGAATATCAACTTCTCAACAAATTTGAGATGAAAACATAAATAAATATATAATAATAATAAGACACATGCTATCACCAAAAAATATGGAGACATATGCCAAGTTCCCACTTGCCTACACCTTCACTAAAACCAGACGAATTTATTTTTTATAAATTATCAACAAATTCATAAAAAAAATACAAGGAATAAATAATATATTGAAAAAGGAATTCGGTATAATTAATGAAATTAATTTTGAATATTTTTCACACATCAACATCAACAATAAAAGAATGAAATAAAACGATGCAGCACCACAAATGAGCGGCACAAGTTGCATTTTCTCATTGCTCACTCACTTTTTCTTTTCCTTCTTCGCTACGTTTCGCTTCGCTTCGCTACGTTTCGTACCGTATATCTACGGTTCTGCGCCTTTTCATCTCCACCGGCCGATGGCGGACGCTGATCTCACCTCGCCGCTCCTCGCCTCCGATCACATCGTAGTCACCGTCCACTCCTCTGCCGCTCCCTCCGCCGACGGCAACCCCTACCGCGCGCTCGGATGTGACGACGAGCTCGTCGTGCCGCCGCCGGCAACCCTGGACCCCTTCCGCAACGGCACGCCGGCGGTGGAGGGGCTCTACGAGTGGGCGAAGACGGTGCTGTGTCTGCCGTTGGCGCTGCTGCGGCTCGCGCTGTTCGGGCTGTGCCTCGCCGTGGGGTACGTGGCGACGAAGGTGGCGCTGGAAGGGTGGAAGGACAAGGAGAATCCTATGCCGAAGTGGAGGTGTGGGGTTATGTGGATCACAAGAATGTGCGCCAGATGCATTCTTTTTTCGTTTGGGTATTCTTCTTGATTTCGCATCTGGTTTCTCTTTCGATTACGGTTTTTCAATTGATTTTAGATCTTAGTTAATTTTTGTGTCTGTGACTGTTTTTTTTCTATGGTGTTTGTTTTGTTTTTAGGATTAAGTGCTTTTTTGGAAGTTGTAACTGTTTTTTAATAATTATTTCCCAAAATTGTGCTGTTAATTTGGGGAGAATGATTATTTACCTAACAGACTGATTTGTTTTCATGTTTATGTGTTTTGTTTTTCATAAGAGGGGTTTTGGAAGGAAGTTATTTTTTTTTTATTCTGGAATTATTGGAGTGTGTGCAAGGTAAAACAATGGTTTAGGGTGCGAGCAGTGTGTACGCTGATGTGGCATTTGGGCACATGCAATTATTGTTCCTGTGGACATGGTAATTGGTTACGTTGGGATGGGAATTGCTTAATTATGATTGGAGAGCGTGAAGATCATAACTGTGGTTGGTGAGGAAAGTGACAGCTTCAAGTTGAGTGAGGATATGGGAAGGGACTTTTTTTTGGTTGTTAATGGAAATGAGGCTGGTGATTTTCTCGTTATTTCAGAAGATACGTTTGTCAGTGTTTTTTTTTTGGTTTTATTTTTGGGTCAGGCGGTGGGAAATGATGGGGAAAAGCAGGTGAAGTGCATGAGAGAGAATTGCTAGAATTGGCTTTTTTTGCAAATAGTTTTGGTATTGCTTTGTTTAAGGGAGGACAGGACGAGTAAAAAAGAACGAAGTATTCTCTATAATTTTATGAATAAGAATTGGACGTTTCCTTGTAATGTTATGTTTTATGCAAGGGAGCATATGGGAATAGAGCGTGTCATGTATGTGCACACGTGTGTGTAATTGGATAAGAATTTCATTAGAAAGATCAGTGAAAACTAAAAGTAAATTAGAAAAAGACTGAAAGAAACAAATAAGTGCCTTTGTGTATTATGTGACTACAAACCTCAGGTAGATACTGGATACTCTGTTTATGCTGTCTCATGCAGACAAGCATATGATTGTTCGGTTGTTTTTACTTGAAAGTTAGTTTTGTTTTCTACATTTGTTTACACCCTTACCTTATTTTGGTTCTGAAACTTGAATATATTTGTATTGTTATCTTCTTATTGCAGCTATCAGTGGATAAAACGGAAAGGAAAACCTGCACCAAGGGAAATTGCTCCTATAATTGTATCCAATCATGTATCATACATTGAACCTATCTTCTATTTCTACGAATTATTTCCCACTATTGTGGCATCTGAGTCTCATGACTCCTTACCTTTTGTTGGCACCATTATAAGAGCAATGCAGGTAATCTCATTTCTTGGTTACTTATTATGTATGCACATTCACAAATACTAGTACACTTGCCATTCAGCCATTTTCCATTTCTTCCACTTCTATGTTTTCAGGTCATATACGTTAACAGATTCTTACCATCATCAAGGAAGCAGGCTATCAGGGAAATAAAGGTAAAACATTTCTATTTTCAAGCCTATTGTTATTTGATCTATATATGGAGATTGTTGTTGTTTGATTATTGATATGCTGTCATTTGATGCTCGATCACCTTTCTATTCTCATTTATCATTTTTGACACCCTTGCTCTCTAACACAATCTCTACAGAAGTTTTGTAAAATATATTTGATGATTTAGGAAGTGTATGACTAATGTAAGTATTGCAAGACACGGTAATAGAAGTTTTTTGTTCATGTTGTTTTCTTCTGTTGGCCTTCAGTAGGTGTAGTTAAATATGTTATTAGTATATAATATGCTATGTTAATTCTTGAGATTGTAATAAGTAGGAAAAGTCTAGTTGCCCATAAAATCTTGAAAGAACCGCAGAGCTGAGTGACGGTTTAGCAAGTTGTAAAGTAACAGCAACTTCAGATTGTGGAATTGAATAGCAAGAATTATTTAAAACTGACTGGGCTGAACAACAGATATACTGGGCATGAATTACTTAATATAATTTGCATGTTATCAATTTTATAAGCTATTTGATACAGAAATCTGCTTTCAAGGAACTGAATAACAGAGAAGGGCGTCTTGTGATAAATTTCCTCGAGTACTATTGTTTCCCGAGGGAACGACAACTAATGGCAGGAACCTTATCTCCTTCCAACTTGGTGCATTTATCCCAGGATACCCAATCCAGCCTGTGATTGTACGCTATCCGCATGTGCACTTTGACCAATCCTGGTAGGAAATTATTTGTGAAACCTCTAGCAATGTTTGAAAGAATAAAATATCACTAATTGTTTTAAATGCAAATTTGTTAGGGGTAATGTTTCTTTGGGGAAGCTTATGTTCAGGATGTTCACTCAATTTCACAACTTCTTTGAGGTATACTCTCTTATGGACTGGGTTTTCTTAATAGCTTTTAATCCATTACTTTCAGAAACTCATTATTTTTTAAGTAACTTTGAACTTTTATCTTGAATTGAACAGATAGAATATCTTCCAGTTGTTTATCCCCTGGATGATAAGGAAACTGCTGTACATTTTCGGGAGAGGGTGAGTTTTCTGGTTTTGTTGTGAAGCTTTCATATAAATTTAATATTTATGCTCATATTTGCTAGATGCGGAAACAATTGTAACAGTATGATCCTTGAAATCCGTATTGGTATATAAATTTATGCTGTGAATTGAGTTGAAGAAGATTCGTCTATGGGAATCTTGGAATCTTCATTTACCTCTATGGGTCAATTTGGCGTTTTGGTTTCCTTATGAAGAGGTGAACGTTCAGGGATGAAATTGATGTTAAAGATTGTATAAAATTTATCGTTGAATTTATTCTCCCTAAATTTCAAGGAGGCACTAATGTGACTCAGCCTAATCTTGTGTGAAAATGAAATTTCAGTAATATACCAAATTGCATCATTTTGGAGATGAAAATTAGAAATTACTTTATGGAGCACAAATTGCCGAGTCTGGATCTCTAGGATCCATCTTATAAAGTGATGGCAAGACTGATGGGGATGATGCACTTGCACATAGGATTCCAGTAGATGGAAAGTTTGATTTGGTTTAGACATAATGATGCCCTAGTAGTACAAAGCGCCTTTCAAAGTCAAAGGAAAATCCTACTGGGCAATTATTTAGACTAGCAATGCTCCATGTTATTTAATGTTTGTAAATGGCATGCTAACGCAAAACTGAGATGATTCTGCTGAAGTGGATATATATATACATATATATATATATATACACATATATATATATATATACACATATATATATATATATATATATATATATATATATATATATATATATATATATATATATATATATATATATATATATACATATATATATATATATACATATATATATATATACATATATATATATATATATATATATATATATATACATACATACATATACATATATAAATATATGTGTATATATGTGTGTGTGTATGTATATATATGAGTGAAAGTTTGAGTAGCACCTATATGAGGGAATTTGATTAAAACTTATCTACATCCTTTACCCTTATCACTGTCTTGTTACATGAAAGTATACTGGATGATTTGACCTTAATCCTTCCTTGTGTCGTTAGTTAAATATTCAACTATTAATAAGTGGATAAATGCAGACTAGCCGTGCTATTTCAACTGCAATGAATGCTGTGCAGACAGGACATTCTTATGGAGACATGATGCTTTATTCGAAAGCACAAGAAGCAAAACAGGTGTGTTTTTTTTTTTTATTGGTTTCGATTATATCTTGATCCTAGTTACTTTATTGTTTTTTCCACTTTTAATTTTGTTCGTTTTCTATTATATATAATGGTCAAATTCAAACTTGAAAATCAAATGTCAGGATGGTGTGCATTTATAGATTATTGTGTAGAACTAATGTCACCTGTGACGATGAATATCCAGAGTTTCACATATTTAAACTCATTTTGATATTTCAGTTACTGTTGTCTACTGCATGTAACCTCTACTATAATAAAAACATGGATATATCTGCTTTTTACTCTTATCAAAATCCTGAGAGTAAGTCTCTAATCACCTGCACACGTCTGTACCTTAAAAGCCAACAAAAAAGGAAGAAAACCAAGAATTATGCCAGAAATGAAACTTGTGTAGACGAGACAACCAAGAAAACAAATCTAGGGATGCATTTATTTTTTTACTTACTGTTTTCTTCTTTTTGAAGATTGATTATTTCAATGTTCTGTGGTATGGGTGAAGGACTCCTCTTGCTGTTGAATGGAAATCTGGGTTAAGCTGAAAATCCCTTGTTTTTTTTTTTGGATTAAATCAGTGTATTTCTTTAGTTAGACACCTTAAGGAATAAAAGCTGGTGTATTAATGTAAAATATAGATACCTTGGGTATTTGGTTATGCTTAATATTCCCTTTTTATTACATCATTGCTTTAAAAATTTGAAGTTATGATTAGCATTCCAATTTTGTTGCTGACATTTTAACTTGATTGAATTTTTCAGGAGAACCCCTCAAGTTATATGGTTGAAGTGACTAAGTTGGAAGCAGTGAGTCTCTTAAATAAAACCAGTTTGAATTGATGTTCTATTTTCTAAATAAACCGTTGACTTTTTTTCTTTCCTGTTATTGTCAAGTCTATGATAAATTATTTTTTTTGCTCAGCTTATTTAAGACTTAAGTAAGCTTTTGGGTTACACTTTCTGAATGTTTCTTTTTTATTATGCAAAGGCCACTGTAACCCTTTGTCTATGCCAATGGATGATATAGGGAACTGATAAGTGGCGCATATTGTGGCCCATATTGGCTCCATAGTGTTTGAGCCTAATAATAATCCCGGTGAAAGGGATAAAATATCATGTATTGTGGTATATTAGTAATGGTGTTAGTATGACACATCCTGTCTTGTTGGCTGATATTCCTGTGTGGTATATAATAGAGATTTTGTACTTCTTTTCAGTCATTTCATGTCAGCAGCACGGAAGCTGTGGACTTCCTGGATAAATTCTTGGCCATGAATCCTGATCCCAGGTACTAACATCACATTCTTGTAACTTGTAACTGTAGCTAACTAGAAAAGCGTGTTTTGCTCTAGTACAGTGGGAGGGAAACATTATTAGTTAATTGATGTTTATATTTGGTGGTAAGCAATTGAAATATTGATGATAATAAATGTTGAGTTTTTACTTGAGTTGATGGTGTTATTGTGTCGTTCACAATGAAATTACCTTCTTTGTGGGAAATAATTGTTGAAATACTTACGGTTGCTAATTTCATGTAATTCCATACAAGACCTCTCTTGAAAGAAATTCTTCAGAGGAAGTCTTAGGAACCAAGACTTGAAATGAGAAAGAAAATAAAGATTTTACTGAATATGATCAAAAGAACTAGGGATAGGAGAGCACTCTCTCCGAGGGTTTCTCCTTTCACAAAGATCCAATGCTCAATTTACAACATCATCAAATCTGAATTTCTCTTATCCTTCCCCTATTTATATCTAACTACCCCTCTAACTAATTAGTAACCTATTAATGTTCTAATTATGTTAACTGAATTTCTCCTCCTCCTTATATCCTAACAATGCATCCTCCTAACAAACAACCCTGTCCTCAAGATTGGAATAGTGGAAGCTTTATCCCATGGCTCATCTTCATCTGCCCTTCTTGAAAGCATTGTGATGTTTTCCTGCCATAGGAACGAGAGCCCACTGGCCACTACATGCAAAACTTCTGAATCTTCCTCCTGTCATGGTTCCATTGTTAAGCAATCATCAATGTATGCATCAAAGTTTATTGCTAAAGTATGCCATTGTTGTTCCAGCCTCCTTCATGATCAAATCTGGGTCCAACAATGATTGCATCTCGGCTGTTGGTGTCCTTTTTTTCATCAACTCTGCTAATTGGTTATTGAGAAAACAGTTCATATTCATTCTATTTTAGTTGCGTTTCTCCCTCTTTATTGATACAAAACAACTTTTTCCTCCATCATGATATTTCTTTCCCTGTCTAATTTTGCTTCAATTTTTATTTTGGTTTCTTCTCCACAGAGTGTTGTTCTTGATAACTGAACCTTCTTTACATTTACTTATACTTTTTTATTTCAAGAATTGCAATAGATCACCATCACACTCAAAACGGCTAATATTTTAATAAGTTTCTGTACTTCCCTCAAAGGTGGGAAGTTCCACCTTTCTTGTCTAAGAGCTAGCCAACCCATTTCCATACTATTTTTTTCTGTCTTAGTCAAATGTGATTACCCTCCTGTTCCATATATTGCACAAGATGTGTTTTAGCTCAGAAATGTTGGTCGAAAACACCGTGGAAAACTCCTTTTCTTTGATGTAAGTTTCCATCTCAGATTGCTCTTGGTTCAAGGCAGTCATCTTTCAAAGATGTTGCTACCATATCTATCTTTGAATATTTTTATCAAATATGTGGAAAATTGTTCCCAAACTAAATCTAGGTTCTCTTGGCACCAGTAATAGAACCAAAGCATTGCCACACTCTCCATTTTCATGAATGCATATTGCACCTTATGGAATTTATGAATTTCTTGTACCTTAGAAATTTTCAGCCCTGGCAATCCCCCCAATTAGATCTGCCCCCACAAATGGCAGAATCCTCATGGCCCAAATTTGTGCTTCCTCCATATCTAACTGACACTCCCACAAAGATCTGGCAGTTTGGACCAATTTGTTCGAATCTAGAATTGAAAATAGAAAGAAAATAATTTTTTTTTTTTTGTTGAGTAGGAGAAATGAACAAGAAACAGGACATGACTCTTCTCCTAACCTTCTTCCCTTACCCCACCCTAACGCGCTAACTAACCCATTAATTACATTTGCTCAAATTGTAGACCCGAACAAGATGTCTAGACGATTGATACATGGGTGTCTTGTCTAATGAGATTACCAGTAGCATCTCAAATTCCCTTTATTTTCCTTAAGGCGCCTTAGGTGTAGGTGTACAGGCACATGTTACTCTTTCAAGCTTGGGGATCTTAGATTCTCGTGCATGTAATCTTTACAGGTTGATGTTTAGGTTTCCCATTTCAGTCAAACACATGCCTAAGAACGTGCAAAACAATTAACAATTGTCTTCCAAATTCGAATCTTTAACCATAATCTATGGAGATGTACAACAAGTATCTTTTCATAGAGCTATAGAAACCTATTGCATTTTTAACTAGCAACTGTGACTTGTATATGTGTTTGTATTTGGTGAACTTTACCACTTGTATGACGGAGTCTGTATCTTACTTACAGTGGTCGTGTCCAATATCATAACTTCTTGAGGGTTTTAAGAGTTAAGGCTTGCCCACTATCTGCAAAGGTTAGTCATCAAATAGCTTGAGATTTCCTTAATCAAGATTTGATGTTACGATCTGCATATTTTGTTACGTTCTCTAATTCCATTTGCGTGACATGGTTTATGATATATTATTATCAGAATGCTACAAGATTTTTACTTGGAATTTTGAAACAAAATTTTCTACATTCAGTTTTTCTTCCCTTTCTGCAGCATTTTTTTCAGCTTAGCAAAATTTATTCTAACTTCCTCTTTGCCATTTGTCTACTTTCTGTTTCCAAAACCTGAACTCGAGCGTGACTTGAGAGATCACTTTGTGGCCTTTTTCGTCTTTTGTTGATATATTATGTTTTATATTGTATTACAGATATTTTCATTCATTGATGTGGAGAAGTGTGGGACAATTACTTTCAGACAGGTAACTAATTATATGTGATGATGTACCACGTTTCTGTGCTATTTAGAAGATTGGAAGTAGCAAATAATGCTATGACATCTGTATGTATTGTTGTTTTTTGTGCAAAACCAATAACTGCAACACAAGGTTCAAATGATCTTGTTTGATTACCACACTTATGTCTTGTGCACTTGCTTGTATTTGCATGTTGCTTCCAGTTCTTGTATGGATCTGCCCATGTCATGTCGCAACCAGGGTTCCATCAAGCCTGTGAAGAAGCCTTTGCTGGGTGTGGTGGTGCAGTAAGGCCCTATATTGTGGAACAAGAGGTATTGTAATCGTTCACCTTCCTATTTGCCTCTACAAAGTGTATGGTTATCTCTAACATGTTTTCAATTCCCTTCAAAATCAGTTTCGAGATTTCATCCAACCTGTTATCATCAGCTGGAATGCGAATGAGGTGATTCTTATTTAGTCTTCTCTGCATTGTTTGTCAATTAAATTCTTAAACTCTTTATAGCCTGGCTGACTTAAACTGGTTACTTGTAGGTCCATGAGCTTTTTACGTTATTTGATGATGACGACGATGGAAGAATTGACAAGAATGATTTTGTTTCATGCCTTAGAAGAAATCCTCTTCTCATAGCATTTTTTACACCTCAACCAAAGGAAAAGGGATTCGAAGGTAATGGAGTGATAGAGATAGTGTGATTGACGGATTTCACATTTGATAAGATACTCTGGCTTTTTTAGGATGTTGCCTTTTTTGTGGACTACAAAGAAAAGAAATCAGTAGGGATTCTTGGGGAATACATAGTGTAGATCAAATTTTTTTTTTTCATTTTACTTTGATTAATTGGTCATGAAGCTTAAATATTTTGAAGATCTGTGCCATCCCGTCTTTTTTTTTTTTTTTTGATATTTTTAG